>MKWU01001495.1_pt1 | contig 39872 bp, 30 predicted proteins | sample 809101 | NCBI WGS metagenome assembly MKWU01 (sample SAMN05860141, study PRJNA318959) | sponge metagenome | host: Aplysina aerophoba | place: Slovenia: Piran, Adriatic Sea, Gulf of Piran | collected 2013-05-07
CTTTCGTCTGCGGCTCTGACGCCGCGCTCGGTGTCAACCCGCGAATCGTAGGCGGCCTCGACCGCCTTGTCGCGTGCTCGCGCACGACGACGGCACGATTGCGAGCCGGTCATTCCATATCGTCTAGTAGGAGCGAACTCAGTCCACGGGCTGTACAACGGGAGATTCGATACGCTCCGACATTTCGACAGGGTTACGTTTGGGCGCTTGAGCTGGCACGGATGATCGTTGACGGCTACGGCGTTCGAATCGGGGAAGATGGCGAAGGTCGAGCGATGTTGCCGGCTTTGCTCGTCGATATGGCTCACACGTTCGAGAAGTATGTAAGGGGTGTACTGCGAAAGGGTCTTACTCAACGCAAGGCAGTCCTTGTTAAGGACGGGAATGTATCGGGCGTGGATGGAGGACGCCGCGACTTCTTTTCCGAGTTCCGTGGTGGCGACGAGGCCCCTTCGGCCACGCCGGACATCGTGGTTTGTAGTGCGGACCGAACCCTTGCCGTTATCGACGTGAAGTACAAGCCGGCCCGAGCGACTCCAGACAGGGCGGATCTTAATCAGGTGATCAGTTACGGAGTTGCTTACGACTGCGAGAATGTCGTAGTCGTGTATCCGAACGTGCCGGGAGATGGCCTTGAAGTGCTTCAGTTGGGAAGCGTTGGGGCAATCCGCGTGTATCGGGGCAGCCTGAATCTCGGCGCGGCCGATCTGGACGTTGAGGAAGAGCGCTTCTGGCGTTCCATGGCCGAGAACGTGCTGACGGAGCGGTAGAGCCGAGAGGGACGTTCTTCCGAAAGCACGGAGGCACGGGCTTCCCGGATAGCGCAGGCTGCGTTCCACGGCTTGCCGCGTCGCACGGTAGCGGATGGAGCAGTACCGCACCTGAAGAGAGTACTCCATGCTTGGACCGGCTTTCGTATTCGCTTTCACCCTGGTCACGGCCGTGACCAGCGGGATCGTTTCCCCGCCACTGGCCCAGCAAGCCCCGGAGCCCGGACGCAACTACCCCGCCGCGGACTGGCCGTTCGCAGGAGGCGACTGGACCAGCTCGCGGCACTCGACCCTGGCCGACGTCACGACGGAGAACGTCGAACGGCTGGGAGCCGCCTGGGTGGCGCGCCTCCCCGGCGGCGTGTCGTCACGCGCGACGCCGGTGGTCGACGACGGCGTCCTCTACCTGACGGGCGGGGCCAACGTCTTCGCCGTCGACGGGCGGACGGGCGACACCGTCTGGCGCTGGGAGGCGGGCACGTCGGACGAGGGCGTGGCGCGGGTGCCGTCGTGGCAGGGCGTGGGCCTGGGCGACGGGCTGGTCTTCGTCGGGCTGCGCAGCGCGGAGGTGGCCGCCCTGCGACAGGAGACGGGCGAGTTGATCTGGGTGGCGCCGGTCGGGAGCACACCGCGGCAAGCTGGCGAAGCGGTGACCACGGCGCCGATGCACGCGCGGGGCACCGTCTTCGTGGGGCTCGCGAACGGCGACAGCGGCGGGCAGGGGCGCGTCGTCGCCCTCGACGCGGCCACCGGCGAGCGGCGCTGGACGTTCTTCGTCGTGCCGCGGCCGGGGGAGACCGGCCACGAGACCTGGCCGCAGGATTCCGAGGTGTGGCGGCTCGGCGGCGGCGGCGTCTGGCTGGTGGGCGCGGTCGACCCCGACCTGGGGCTGGTCTACTTCGTCACCGGCAACCCGGTCCCGATGTACGGGGGCGAGATCCGCGCCGGCGACAACCTGTTCACGGCTTCCGTGCTCGCCCTCGACATGGAGACCGGCGAGCGGCGCTGGCACTACCAGGTGGTGCGCCACGACATCTGGGACGCCGACATCGCCACGCCGCTCCTGCTCTACGAGACCGAGATCGACGGGCGGACGCGCAAGGCGCTGGCCGCGATGCGCGCCGACGGGCATCTCTTCCTGTTCGACCGCGAGACCGGCGAGCCGATCGTGCCCATCGAGGAGCGGGAGGTGCCGCAGGACGAGTTCCTGCTGACCGCGCCGACGCAGCCCTTCCCGGCGGGCGAGAGCATCCTGCCCGGCTGCTCGTTCTGGCGCGACCGGGTTCCGCCGCCTTTCGAGCTGAGCTGCAGCTTCTATACGCCGCCGTCACTGGAGCGGCAGGACGTCGTGGCCCTGGGCGCGCCGATCCCGATGGTGCGGGTCACGCCGATGTCGTTCAGCCCCGAGACCGGCTACATCTACGCGCAGGGGCGGGCGCACGTCGGGCGCGCGTTCCGCTTCGCGGATCCGTGGATCTCCGACAACCGCGGCAGCGGCTACCTGCGGCTGACGCTGCCCGAGTCGACCGGCATCCTGGCCGCCGTCGACGGGCGCACCGGCGCCGTGGTCTGGAAGAACGAGTTGCGCGGGGCGCGCCTTGCGACGAGTGGTCCGCTCACGACCGCGGGCGGACTGATGTTCTGGGGCTCCGCCGACGGACGGCTCGAGGCGTTCGACGCCGGCAGCGGCGAACGGCTGTGGGCGTTCCAGGCGGGGCCACCCGGCGTCCGGCTGCGGCCCGGGCCGGCGGTCTCGTACGCCGTCGACGGCGAGCAGCGCATCGCCATGGCCATCGGCCGCGAGCTGTGGGCGTTCGCCCTCGACGGCGACGTGCCCGCGCGTCCGACGGCCGAGGAGCCGATGGACGACCTGGTGCGCTGGATCGGCCCGCCGCCACGCGCGACGGACACGGTCGAGACTGCGACGCTGGTCGAGAACCCCATCGCCTGGTCCGTGGGCGGACGGCGCAACGCGATCAACGAGCACGCCTTCAATCCCGTCCGGGCGCTCGTGACGGCCGGCTCGCGCGTGCGCTTCGTCAACAACGGCGAGATGACCCACACCATCGCGGCGCGCGACGGGAGCTGGACCACCGCTACGCTGGCGCCCGCGATGTCGGGCTACGTCGCCTTCGACGAGCCGGGCACGTTCCTCTACCACTGCACCGACCATCCCTGGGCGATCGGCGAGATCACGGTGGAGCCGATACCCCAGGAGTCTGCGCCGTAGAACGGTGCAGACTCCTGGCAGGGTTGGTTGGGCACCAGACGGAGCCGTCAGGCGACGAATGGTGGGCTAGACTCTGCTCGTTCCGGCCGGCGGCCGGCAGGTTTGCGGATGAGCGTGCTGATCAGGAACGGCCGCATCGTGACCGCGGCCGACGACTACCGGGCAGACGTCTACGTCGAGCGCGAGACGGTCTCCCTCATCGGCCGCGACCTCGACGTCGCGGCCGATCGCGTCATCGACGCCGCGGGCCGGCTCGTGCTGCCCGGCGGGGTCGACCCCCACACCCACATGGAGATGCCGTTCGGAGGGACGGAATCGTCCGACACCTTCGAGACCGGCACGCGCGCCGCGGCGTTCGGCGGCACGACGTGCATCGTCGACTTCGCCATCCAGACGCGCGGCACCTCCACCCTCGAGGGCCTCGACACCTGGCACGCCAAGGCTGCCGGCAAGGCGGCGATCGACTACGCGTTCCACATGATCGTCACCGACCTGCCCGACGCGCGCGTGCCGGAGTTGCGCCGGCTCGCCGATGAAGGCGTCACCAGCTACAAGCTGTTCATGGCCTACCCCGGCGTCCTGCTGGCCGACGACGCCACGATCTTCCGGGCCCTGCGCAAGGCGGGCGAGGACGGGACGCTCGTCTGCATGCACGCGGAGAACGGCGTCGTCATCGACGAGCTCGTAAAGATCGCGCTGGCCGAGGGTCGCGTAGAGCCGAAGCACCACGCGCTGACCCGGCCGACGCGCCTGGAGGGCGAAGGCGCCCACCGCGCGCTCGCCATCGGGGACGCCGCGCGGGCGCCGGTCTACACCGTCCACCTGAGCTGCTACGACGCCCTCGCCGAGCTGCGGCGGGCGCAGGAGCGGGGCGTGATGGCGCACGCCGAGACCTGCCCGCAGTACCTGCTGCTCGACGTCGGGGCCTACGACGCCCCGGACTTCGACGGCGCCAAGTACGTCATGACGCCTCCCCTTCGCGAGCGGTGGAACCAGGACGAGCTGTGGCGGGGGCTCCGCGGCCGGAACCTCGACGTCGTCGCCACCGACCACTGCCCCTTCTGCCTGCGCGAGCAGAAGGAGCTCGGCCGCGGCGACTTCAGCCGCATACCGAACGGCGGGCCGGGCGTGGAGAACCGGATGAGCCTCCTCTTCCACCACGGCGTGAACGCCGGCCGCATCGACGTCAACCGCTTCGTCGAGATCACGTCGACGGCTCCGGCCCGCATCTTCGGCATGTTCCCCCGCAAGGGGACCATCGCCGTCGGCTCCGACGCGGACATCGTCATCTTCGACCCGGAGCGGGAGATGACCATCAGCCGCGACGACCCCCGCACCCACCACATGAACGTCGACTACAGCGCCTACGAGGGCTTCGCGGTGCGAGGCTGCACCGAGACCGTGCTGTCGCGCGGCCGCGTGGTGGTCGACAAGGGAGAGTATGTCGGCCGGCCCGGGGACGGGCAGTTCGTGAAGCGAGGCCCCTACGGCGGCGCATACGCGCCCCTGGCCACCGCCCACCGGGCGGCTTCCGGTCTCTGAGGCAAGCTTCGGGTAGCTGCCGTAGACGCATCGAGGTTGTTCCTTGTCCAACTCGACCACCACGCCCGGCGTCGCCAGCGGGCGCATACCCGCCGGCGCCTACGCGGAGAGTTTCGCCGACCTGCACCCGCCCTACTCCCGGCACGAGGCGGCCGTGGCCGCGGACCGCTGCTACTTCTGCCACGACGCCCCGTGCGTCGCCGCCTGCCCGACCGCCATCGACATCCCGCTGTTCGTGCGCCAGATCTCCACCGGCACGGCGCGCTCCGCGGCGAAGACGATCTTCGACCGCAACATCCTGGGCGGCATGTGCGCGCGCGCCTGCCCGACGGAGACGCTCTGCGAGCAGGCCTGCGTGCGCGAGGCGGCCGAGGGCCAGCCGGTGGAGATCGGACGGCTGCAGCGCTTCGCCACCGACGCGCTGATGGCGCGCGACGGACATCCCTACGAGCGCGCGGCGCCCACCGGACGGAGGGTCGCCGTCGTCGGGGCGGGGCCGGCGGGGCTCGCCTGCGCCCACCGGCTGGCGCTCAAGGGCCACGCGGTCGCCCTCTTCGACGCCCGCGCGAAGGCGGGCGGCCTCAACGAGTTCGGCATCGCCAGCTACAAGACCGTCGACGACTTCGCGCGGCGGGAGGTCGAGTGGCTGCTCGGCATCGGCGGCATCACGCTGGAGCTCGGCCGCCGCCTCGGCGCGGACCTCACGCTCGACGGGCTCGCGCGAGACTTCGACGCGGTGTTCCTGGGCCTCGGCCTCCCCGGCGTCAACGCCCTCGGCGCGGACGGGGACGGCGCCGCCAACGTGCGCGACGCGGTCGACTTCATCGCCGAGCTGCGCCAGGCGGAAGACCTGTCGGCGCTTCCGGTGGGTCGTCGCGTGGTCGTGATCGGCGGCGGCATGACGGCGGTGGACGCCGCCGTGCAGGCGAAGCTTCTCGGCGCCGAGGACGTGGCGATGGTCTATCGCCGCGGTCGCGAGCGGATGAACGCCTCCGGCTACGAACAGGACCTCGCCCTGTCGAAGGGCGTGCGCATCATCGACCACGCCCGGCCCGTGCGGTTGCTGGTAGCGGAGGGCGCGGTGCGGGAGATCGAGCTCGTCCGCACCGAGGACGGTCCGGACGGGATCCGGGATGCCGGAGAGACCTTCCGCCTGCCCGCCGATCAGGTGTTCAAGGCGATCGGTCAGAAGCTGGAAGGGAGCCCGCACGGGATCGCCCTCGACGGCGGCAGGATTCGGGTGACCGGTGCGGGCCGGACGAGCCGCAAGGGCGTCTGGGCGGGCGGCGACTGCGTGGCGGACGGCGACGACCTGGTGGTCACCGCGGTGGCCCAGGGACGCGACGCGGCCGAGGACATCCACACTTCGCTGACGGGCTGATGGGCTCACGGGCTCACGGGCTCACGGGAAGGGAACGCAACCCATGGCAACGCTCGTGACGGAGTTCGTCGGAATCCGGTCCCCCAACCCGTTCTGGCTCGCCTCCGGGCCGCCGACGGACAAGGAATACAACGTCCGCCGCGGGTTCGAGGCGGGCTGGGGCGGCGTGGTCTGGAAGACGCTGACCGAGGACGGGCCGCCGGTCGTCAACGTCAACGGGCCGCGCTACGGGGCGATCTGGGGCGCCGACCGGCGGGTCGTGGGCCTGAACAACATCGAGCTCATCACCGACCGGCCCCTCGATCTGAACCTCCGCGAGATCAAGGCGGTCAAGCGCGACTACCCCGACCGGGCGGTGGTCGTCTCGCTGATGGTGCCGTGCGAGGAGCCGGCGTGGCAGCGCATCCTGCGGGCGGTCGAGGAGACCGGCGCGGACGGGGTGGAGCTGAACTTCGGCTGCCCGCACGGGATGAACGAGCGCGGCATGGGCTCGGCGGTGGGCCAGGTCCCGGAGTACGTCGAGATGGTGACCCGCTGGGTGCGGGCCGCCACGCGCATGCCGGTCATCGTCAAGCTGACCCCCAACGTCGCCGACATCCGCCGGGCCGCACGCGCCGCGCGGGCGGGAGGCGCCGACGCCGTGAGCCTGATCAACACGCTGAACTCCATCATCTCGATCGACCTCGACACGCTCAGCCCCGAACCGTCCATCGACGGCAAGGGAAGCCACGGCGGCTACGCCGGCCCCGCCGTCAAGCCGATCGGGCTGCACATGGTGGCCGAGATCGCCCGCGATCCGGAGACCGCCGGCCTGCCCCTGTCGGGCATCGGCGGCGTCACCACCTGGCGCGACGCGGCGGAGTACATCGCCCTCGGCTGCGGCACCGTGCAGGTATGCACCGCCGCAATGGTCCACGGCTTCCGTATCGTGCAGGAAATGACCGCGGGACTGGAACTCTGGATGGAGGACAAGGGCTACGCGCGCCTGCCCGACTTCCAGGGGCGGGCGGTGCGCAACGTAACGAACTGGGAGTACCTGAACCTCAACTACGTAGCCAAGGCGAAGATAGACCAGGACCTGTGCATCAAGTGCGGCCGCTGCTACGCCGCGTGCGAGGACACGTCCCACCAGGCCATCGCCGTCCGGGACGGGCGCACGTTCGAGGTGATCGACGAGGAGTGCGTCGCGTGCAACCTCTGCGTCATCACCTGCCCGGTGGAGGACTGCATCACGATGGAATCGCTGCCGGCGGGCGTGGTCGACGCACGCACCGGCAAGGCGGTGGCGGGCTACGCCAACTGGACCACGCACCCCAACAACCCGCTGGCGCGGTCCGCGCGGTCCGCCCGGCCCCCGGTGTCCTGATGCTCCACCCGGGTCCGGGACGGAGCACGGCGCTCTGCGTCCGCGTGCCACCCCTTCCGTCCGGCGTGCGGCCCTTCAATCGGCCGGTCGCAGCCGGCCTTCGACGAAACGGTGCAGCACGCTGGCGATCAGGGTCTGGTACGGAATGCCCTCCGCAAGGGCCCGCTTCCTGAGAGCGTCCAGGTCCCGGCTCGAGATCCTCACGTTCACGCGCCGGTCCTTCCGGAACGTGGCCGTCGCGTACTCCCGGTGCTTCTTCATCGTGGCGGACTTGTTGCGCGGTGAGCGCAACTCGTTGCCTTCGAACGCCTTGACGATTTCCCTTTCCTCGCTGCTCAGCCGCACCATCATCCCTCTCTCAGATACTGCCTCGTGGCCGCGCGACTCGGAATGATCGTCTTCAGGAAGACGTCCTTCTCGGACTCGACGAACGGCACGAGGTATGCGTAGTCGGCGACGACAACCACGGAGATCCTCTGCCCCGGATACCGATCCTGGTTCGGGTGTTCGAAGATGTCGACCTCGTCGCCGTTCTCGATGTGAAAGACGATCTCCTCGAAGGAGATGCCGCGCTCGCGCTTCAACCTGTCGTTCTTGGCCGGATCCCAGTTGAAGTACTTCACTGGCCTCAGCGTACCGGATTGTACGCCTTATGTCATCATAGCCCGCCGCCACGGGCCGCCGGTCAACGTCGGCGAGCTCGCCCTGCAGTGGTTCTTCCCCATCCCCGACATGCCGATGATCGAGGGTACGCCCGTGGTCATCGCTGGGGTGATGTACGTCACCGCGGTCAACCAGGTGTACGCGCTCGACGCGCCGACGGGGCGCGAGCTCTGGCGCTACGCCCGGCCGCGCACGGACAGCCTCGTCGGCGACCCCGCCATCGATCTCAAACCGCGGCGTCGCCGTCCGCCGGCGGCCTGGTGTTCAGCTTCACCGACCACGCCCACGTCTTCGCCCTCGACCGCTTCACCGGTGAGCTGGTGTGGGGCACCGAGATGGACGACTACCGCGGGCACTACGGCGCCGTCGTGGCGCCGCTGGTGGTCGGCGACCTCGTCATCGCCGGTATCAGCGCGGGGGACACCGGGCTGCGCGGCTTCCGCGACGCGTAATCACGCCGAGACCGGCGAGCTGGCGTGGCGCCACTGGACGATACCCGCTCGTCCTGCCCCGCAGCGAGCCGACCGAGGAGGGCTCGGACGTCGGTCCGGCCTTCTACGGGGCGACGAACCGGTGGTCGTCGAGCTATCACCCGGGGACGAGCTCTTCTACCTGATGGCCCTCGAATCGTGCGACACCTATACGAATGCGGACGAGGAGTGGCAGCGCGGCCGCAACTGGATGGGCGGCGCCACCCGCCTCGCCGACGGCGCACCGAACCGGAAGTACATCTGTGCGCTCGACATCCGGACCGGACGCACGGTGTGGAGCCACCCGCAGCCGGGGGAGACGCACACCTTCTCCGGGGTGGCTCTCGATGGACGGCCACGTCGTGTTCTTCGGGGAGAACAGCGGCGCGTTCGCCGCCCTCGACGCCCGCAGCGGCGAGCCGCTCTGGCACTGTGCCGGTCAACCAGGAGTGGAGCGCCTCGCCCATGACCTACTGGTCGGTGCCCGGCAGTACGTCGCCATCGCGTCGAAGCTCGGCTTCCGGTCGTTCACGCTACAGGTGCACGCCGCAGCGGAACCGGAAGCCTTCGTCGGGTACCGTTCCGACTACCAGGCCGCGCTGGCAGCGGCCGTTTCCCTGCGCCAAAGTGAACCAGCGCACGAACGACCGGCTCGACCGCTTCCAGGGCCACCGACGGGCTTCGTCCGGGGTCTCCAGCCTGATCGTCGCCGTGTCGTTCGTTTATGGCTCCAGTGAGATCCAAGGGCTGCACGCCCTGATGCTCTGGAGGAAGAACCGATCGGTCGCCGGCTGCGGGTCACAACTTGGACGGCTCAACCTATACACTGGAACCGTGGTGAGCTCCCAGGCGGCCTGCCGACTGCGCGAGTTCCGCCTACCTGCACCACGGTCTCCGGCTCCCCATTCATTCGCTTCGCCTGCCACCGACCGCCCTTATCTTCTTGGAATACTTAGACAACAGACTAGACAAGCCAAGACCGTGCTCCTCAAGCAGCTTCTGAATGTGTGTGGGCGACAGGCTCTGGAAGTCCAAGGTCTCAAAAGCCTCGAAGAATCCCTTCACAGCCCGCGTCAATCGCCGCAGCTCGGTCACCCGAACAGCCTCAACCTCATGCGTAAACGCGGCAGCCTTCTCGAGAATATACGACGGGTGGACAATAAATCGTTTCACCCTCATGCCCTGGTAGTATTTCCCGAACCACGCACTCGAACGATTCATCTGCTCCGCCTCTCGGCGGCCAATCCCCGCACGGGTCAAACTAACCTCGCTCTTGCACTCCCACAGACCGTAATGCGTGTCGTCCAAAGCCCACAGATTGTCCGGCCCCTCCTTCCATTCCTTGTCCGGCCGCTCGCCGAAGAAACCGATCGCGTGACTTAGTTCATCAAGTGCCCTTTCGAACTTCTCCGCCTTCACGCCAAACGCCAAATCGTTGAGAATATCAGTTACGCTCGCGTTCAGCCCTTCATAATCTCCGCGCTCCTTAACCCATTGTACAATTCGCTCTACTCGCCCTTGGCTAACCGTGAGTCGCGCAACTGCAACGCCAGACCGCGGCTTCAGCAGCTTCTTATTCTGCTTATGCGCCGCCTTCTGCAAGCGATCCGATTCTACGCGGTCGCCGGCCCAAGTATACCGCGCCATTTCCTGAAGATACCAGCCCCTGTCATCGGGCCCCATCGACGACTCATCTAGAAGTGTCTGAATAACTTCTGCGGCCGCCGAATAGTCTCCTGCAAGAAAGGCTCTCTCCGCCTCAAGCTCCGCCCCGTATACTCGTAGCACCGCATCGTCCGGGGATGCAAGCGTAATCTCGTTCATCTGTTCAACATAAAACTCCTTCCAGTCCGCATCTCGCCGTAAGCACTGCGACACGAGGCCCTTCAGCCCATCAAAGGGTTCTTCTCCTGTTTCCATATCCTGTTTCGCCATAGCTGCGATTTCAAAGCCCAGATCGATTTGAGCAACCATCTGTGGAGAGAAATACCGTCTAGTCGCTGGATCCCGCAGCATCCTAACGAGGTCCGTGCCCACCGCAATCACCACACAATAGTCCTTCTCACCTCGCACGCTACGCCCCATACCCTGCTCGATACTTCTAACAGTGCGCATCAAGGTGGCCTCGCTGTTTGGCCGACAGAGCTCCTGCCACAGATCTGACAGATTCTCCGAATACGGCCGGCCATCGAAAACGAGAATGCGACATGTATCGTCCGGCAGGTCAATGCCGTCATACCGATTTACGAGGACCACGGTGTTTTCGAGCAGGCCCTCCTTCAGCTTTCGAATAACGGCAAGAACGTTGTCTTTGTCGGCAACTGTCGCCCCGTACTTGCCCCAGTCTTGCGTGCGCGCTGTGCTTGGCACGAGCGCGACGACTCCACTACGCCTCTTCGAGTTGGGCTTACCAAGTTCCGTGACAATACGCCCCCGATTCAAATCTTCATGAATAAGGGAAGGCAACAAGAGCATCCGTTCACCCGCCCACGTCTCTTCCTCGTAACCAAGGGGCGCGACGATTGTTCCTGGAGCCAGTTGCAGCCCCTTTATGAGAAACGCGTCGTTGGTTACGGTGGCAGACATGAAGACGCGATGTCCCGCGTTCCAATAGGAGCCGAACGCGTCAAGCGGAGCAACGTATGGCTCGATTTCGATGGCCGCACCAGACACAACACATTGACAGTGACCAAGCATGTCCTTCAGGAGTGGCCAAGCAAACCGAATGGATTCGTGATGTTGATGCTTCGAAAGTATGCTGGCCACCTCTGACTCTCGTGGCAACCATGCCCAGTACGGTACCGGGAGAAGCGCCTCTCTCTTACCATTACAGATGTCCGCCCACGTGCCAACACCTTGCCCCTCAAGGTCGTTGGCGAACAGAACGCGCAGTGCCTGGTAGGCCGGTTCGTGGGCGGGGATCCTAATCCTGCACTGCTCTCTAATGATGTCGGTACAGGCGTGAGCATCGTCCATAAGGACGGTATCAACCCTAACAAACTGCGCCCCGAGGCCGAACTTAGTCAACCCATTGAATAGTTTCTGAACGGATGTAACGAGAATCTTCGTGCCATCGAGGAAGTCGTCCGGGAGATCAGAATCCGCCTCGCAAGTGCGGATGCCGAATTGTCTTGCTTGTTCGCGGGCTTGCGCAATCAGAAATCTGTTGGGGCATAGATAGACGACGGGAGCCTTTCCTGCGTTTAGGCGGGATTGCAGGATCAATAGACCAATGAGCGTCTTACCTTGCCCTGTGTGCAGCTTGACGACGACATCTCGCGCGCTGTCGTTCTTCTGGGACCACTTTTTCAGAACAACGAGTTGAGCCGGCCGAAGCGGACCCTTGTCATGTGCACGGTCGAGCGTGTCGTACAGAGCGACGGGGTCGGTGAGTCTCTTGGCCTTCTTGCCAGCGAGGCGCTTCCTGAAGTCGACCATGGTGAGCCATTCTACTATGACTCGAACGCACGCCTGGGAGCGCTGCGTTCGCGGAGGCGTCGCGGTTGCGAACCTGTCATGCGAGATGGCTGGGGGACGGCCATCGCCGTCCGGGAGAGTGGCGTCTGCGTCGGCGGGGCGGCGTCACCGGGCTCGCGCTACTGCCTCATGAGGTTCCTCGCGGCGCGCACCGCGCCAACCGGACCTCTTTGGCGGCTCCGCCGTCGGCATGAAAGAACTCCAATGCCTGCTCGACATCACCCCGACCCGATGCGCGCGGATTCCGAGCGGCCACGGACGTGCCGGTATGGATCACACCCTACCGGAGACCGGGCCCGGGCGCGCCGAGCTGCCCGAGCGAGAGCGCGGTCGGCGCGACCCTGAAGCCGGACGCAGTCTGCCCAGGGCCGGCTCGCCGAGCCCGGTCCGCCGTCGGCGGCGACGACAACGCTCGGCGCGTCGCGCAGGGAACGGAATGCAAGCTGCGACTGGGCCGGAAGGCAGAGAGCTCCGGGCCCAGCCGTGTTTCCGAGAGTCCGCCGTCGACGTCGAACCGAGGAAATCACCGGACGACTGCGTGGTCTTCATCCACCAGCACACCATGGGTGACCTCCTGCTGCCGCCCGAGGCACGCTGAAGTGGATCTAGTCACCATGGACGCACGGAGTCGAGCGACTGCGTGCGTGCCCACGGCAAACAGGAAGGACCGACCTCCGTTTCGCGGGTCGCGGATTACCCTGTGCCCGGAAGCGGACACGGTGCAGAGCCGCACGCGAAAGGAGAGCCGGTCCATGCGCAATGTACGATTCGTCGGGCTCGATGTCCACGCCGCCACCATCGCGGTCGCGGTTGCCGAATCCGCCGGCGAGGTCCGCAGCCTCGGCATGATCGCCAATCGACCCGATGCCGTCCGCCGGCTGGTTCGCAAGCTGGGACGCGCTGACGAGTTGCGTGTCTGCTACGAAGCCGGCCCCACCGGCTACGGGCTGTACTGGCAACTGCTCGGCCTCGGGGTGCACTGCGATGTCATCGCCCCGTCGCTCGTGCCGGTGAAGCCCGGGGATCGCGTGAAGACCGACCGCCGGGATGCGCTCAAGCTCGCTCAGTGCTACCGCGCCGGCGACCTGACGCCGGGTGCCGGATGCCGAGCAGGAGGCGCTCCGCGACCTCGTCCGGGCGCGAGAAGCTGCGAAGAAGGACCGGCTCCGGGCACGTCATCGGCTGGGCAAGTTCCTGCTGCGCCAGGGTCGACGCCGCCCCGCACCCCTGAAGATGGCGTGGACGGCCAGGCACCTCGACTGGATCCGGGCGCTCCGCTTCGAGTCGCCGCTGCATCAAGTGGTGCTGACGGATTACCTGCACGAGGTCGAGCGCGTCGCGGCCCGCATCGCCCAGTTGAACGCCACCATCCTCGAGGTGGTGCGCACGGCGCCGCCGCAGATGCGCGCGGTCATCGAGGCGCTGCAGGCGCTACGCGGCGTCGCAACCGTCTCGGCGGCCACCATCGTGGCGGAAGTCGGCCCGCTCTCCCGCTTCTCGAACCCACGCCAGCTCATGGGGTACTCGGGGCTGGTCCCCAGCGAATACACGACCGGGTCGCGGCGCCGGACGGGCGGCATCACGAAGACGGGGAACGCCCACCTGCGACGCATCCTGGTGGAAGCCGCCTGGGCGTATCGCTTCCGTCCGGCCGTCCGTGGCCCCTTGCGCGCCCGACAGGCAGGCCTCGACCCGGCGGTCACCGAGATCGCCTGGCGCGCCCAGAAGCGCTTGCACCACCGGTATCGAACGCTGGCCACGACGGGGAAGAATCACAACCAGGTGATCACCGCGGTCGGTCGCGAGCTTCTGGACTTCATCTGGGACATCGCCCGGACGGTCGAGCGGCAGGTGCCCGGCCGCGCAACGGCGTAGGAGACGCGGTGGCGTGAGGACGGCAGTCGGAGTGGCGGCGAAAAGGAGAATCCTCAGTGCTTCTATGCGGCGAGGCGATTCGCTGCCTCGACCCGCGCCCCTAGTCCGAGGCAGCTCCCGACGGATCATGACCATGCGGTACCCAACCCGCGCATATCAGAGTGATCAATCGTCGCGTTCAGCCGCTTCGACTGCCGCCCCCACGCCCCCCGCGAGTCGCCAGCAGGAGAGGAAACCTACCAGTGACCCGTAGCGCCCAACCGTGCCGGCTTGACCGGTGCGTCCATATCAGAAGCGGAACAGGCGCGTCAGCTTGACGATGAAGGCGCGGTTCTGCAGCAGCGGCGCCCCGCGCAACGAGGTGTCGCGAGTGTCGTTGTAGACGACGAAGAGCTCGCTGCCCGGCTGGTACTCCCAGCGGAGACGCAGATTGGTGCCGAGCGACGCGTTGCTGGCGTTGTACTGGATCAGCCCGCCGAAGAACGTGCGCGGGGTCAGCGTGTAGGTGACGCGGCTGGTGACGAGGGGGATCGTCGCCGCGCCGATCGGCAGCTCGACGTGGTTGATCGAGATGCCCGGCTCGACCGAGAACTGCGGCGTCAGCTCGACGCGCCCGCGCCGGTAACCGAACGCGGTGATCGTGCCGTCGTAGAAACCGCCCTGCTGGAAGGTGATCGTCCCGGACACGCGGCGCTGCGCGCCCAGCGAGTACGACACGAAGTAGTCCTGGAAGTCGTAGTGGCCGGGGTTGATGGAAACGTCCCCGCCCAGGGGGAAAGCGTACGGAATCAGCTCGTAGTTGCTCTGGACGTCGAAGCCGAACCGGTCGCTGCTCTCGAACTCGGTCTGGAAACGGAGTTGCGCGATGCGGGTCTCGACCGTGCCCGCGCCGGTCTCGATGTAGTCGAGGCTGCCGCCGAGGGTGAACTGCCGGACGGATTCGATGGAGCGGGGCCGGGGGGCGTAGTTGGCGGTGGCGAAGGTGCGGCGGAAATCCGAGCGCCGCAGGAAGCCCATCTCCGGGTTGAAGTTGGATCCGACGCGCAGGTGGTCGAGCTGCAGCGCGACGAGGTCGCCGTTGTACGTGAACACCCCCTGGTAGCTGGCGTCGTCGCCCTCGCGCCCGGCCGTTCGCGACGCGGCGTAGTAGCCGTTCACATACACGTTGTCGAAGAAGGCGAACTGGCCGTCGGCACCGAAGACCTCGTTCGATCCGGGGCCGGCGAGCGAGACCGAGCGGCCGGTGTAGATGGCCCCGATCCGGCTGCGGCGCAGGATGTCGCGGCTCACGCGGAGAACGGTGAAGGCGGTCGGCTCGGCGCCGACGGTGTTCTCGCTCCCGGTGCCGATGCCTAGCGCGCCGATGCTGAACGGGCCGACCCGGCCGGTGAGCCGCCCACCCCCGAGGATCGGCACGGTGCGGCTGAGTCCCTCCTCGTTCTGCTCGAGGCCGATCCGCCGGCTGAAGAAGATGATCGGGACGTCTCCACCCCCGAAGAAGCCGCCTCCGCCGCCGGTCGGCCGGCCTGCCCCGGGCCCGCCCCCGCCGCCGAAGTTCGCGCCGCGCCCGAAGTCGAAGATGCCGCGGCCCTCGAGGAAGAAGTCGCGCTTCTCGGGGAAGAAGAGGCTGAAGCGCGTGAGGTTGACCTGCTGCTCGTCCACCTCGACCTGCGCAAAGTCGGTGTTGTAGGTGAAGTCCGCGGTCAGGTTCTCGGTGACGCCGTACTTGACGTCGATGCCGGCGTCGCCGCTGCCGGCGTTGCGGATGCCGCTCGCGACGTCGCTCGACAGCCCGCCGATCGCGTAGGGCTTCATCTCGAACGTCCGGTTGCCCGCCGGCACCTCCAGGCCCGTCAGCGTGGCCCCGGCCGACACCCGAAACTCGCCGGGCCCGCCGGAGATCGGGACCGGATTCAGGTAGGTCCGCTCGTTCTTCCAACTGATGTGCCGGCCGAGCTGCAGCCCCCAGAGCTGCTCGGCGCCGGGGCGGAAGCGGATCGACTTGAAGGGGATCTCCATCTCCACCGTCCAGCCCCCGTCGAAGCGGCCGACGCTGGAATCCCAGACCGGGTTCCAGTCGATGTTCGGATTCCCCTCGTCGGTGAGCTGGAAGTCGATGAAGCCGCCCAGGGCGTTGACCATGAACGCGACGCCGTTCCGCCGGTCGTAGAACGTGTCGAACGTCGCGACGAGGTGCTCGTTCTGGACGGTCTGGAACGAGTCGCGCCGCATCTCGTTGGCGACCCAGCGCGAATCGGGCGCGGAGTCCCACAGGCGCGCCGCGACATACACGCCGTCGTCGTCGTAGAGGATCCACGCGTCGGTTCGCTCGGTCGACGGTGCGCCCTCGACCGGCACCTGCTGCAGGAAACCGCCGAACGGCGGAGTGGTCTCGTACACGCCTTCGTCGAGCACGCCGTCGACGCGCAGCGGCTCCTCGAGCCGCACCGCGCGCAGGGTGGCCCGGCCGGCGGCGTCGCGGTTGATGGTCGCGGGTGGAACGGGCGGCGGGGGAGCATTGACGATGGCCCGCCCTCCGGTGCCGAAGCCGGTCCCCGAGCGCCGTGCGGAAGCCTCCGCCGGCGCCCGGGCCGCGGCGACCGCGGGAGGCGCGCGGAGCGGTTCGGACCTGGCCGCCGGGGGAGGCGCCGTGACGGGTGGTGCGGCGGCAGCTTCTCGCGCCGGGGCTCCCGGCTCCACGGCACCCGGGTCGGCGGCTGTCGCCAGACGCTCGTCCCCCGCCGTCGGTTCAGCGAGACCCGGCTGCAGATCGGCGGCGAGGCGGTCCTGCAGGTCGAACAGGTCCGCCGCCGCGCCGTCGACGATCGACGTCCGTACGACCGCGCCCGTCGCCACGTCGACGACGCGGGCCGCGATCCGCAGTTGACCCGCCTGCCGCTGGTAGCTGCCGACGACGACCCAGTGGGTGCCCAGCGCGCGTCCTGCGGCGACCACGTCGGCGGCGGCGGCCGACTCCCCGCGCCTGACCGGCAGGGCCGGGCCCCCCCCCGCCCCCCCCCCCGGCTCCCTGGTGGCGGCGGCGCCCCCGCCGGCGGGGGCGGCCGACTCCCCGCGCCTGACCGGCAGGCCGGCACCCTCGAGCGCCGCCGCCAGGGTCTCGATGATGCCGACGCCGTACCAGTCGTCCTCGGTCAGCCCGGTGATGTTCGTGAACGGAAGCACGGCGACGCTGCCGGCGGCCTCGGCCTCCGGGGCCTGCGCCGCGGGGGCCGCGGCCAGGGCCGCCTGGGCCCGCCCTCCGGGAGGCCGAGTCTCCGCGGCCGCGAGCGCGGCCGCGAGCACCAACGCCGCTGCCGCGGCGGTGATCCGGATCGTCGCCATCTGGTGTACTCCCCTGCTTCCCGGCGGCGCGCGCGCCCCGACCGCCCCGACCGCCCCCCATTCTAGACGCGCAACCGTCCCCCATCCTCCAACCCGGTGGCGAAAGCCCGCCGGGAACCACGACGACGCCCCGGCGCCTTCCGGGGAGATGAACGGCAGGAGGGCCGACGCCGGGCAGGTCCGCGGGCGAACAGCTCGCTCCCCGGCCGATGCATGGGCTACGAGCCGGCGACCGGCTCGGTACCGGAGACCGGACTACACTGGATGCAGATGCCGGTAGACCCTTCCCGGAGGTCGCGGGGCCCTACGAGCCTATGCGATGTTCAGGCACCTGCAGCACCGTCCCGCCGACGCTCCCCGGAGCGAGGGCGCTCGTGTCGAGGCGCGTAACCCGCCCGCTGGCGCTGGCGTGCGCTCTCCTGGCATGCGCGGCAGTGACCGGGGCGCAACCCCCCGCGCACACGCTGCGCTTCCTGTGGGAAGAGGCGCCGTTTCCGCGCGCGCATGCCTCGACCCTCGTCGAGGCGCCCGACGGGTCGCTCGTCGCGGCCTGGTTCGGCGGCTCGGGCGAGGGCCGGGAAGACGTCGGCATCTGGTCGTCCCGCCGCCCGCGGGGGGGCGACTGGACCCCGCCCGTCGAGCTCTTCAAGGAGCCGGGGCAGCCGGCCTGGAATCCCGTGCTCTTCCGGACGGGGGAGACCATCCGGCTCTACTTCAAGGTCGGCCCGAGCCCCCGCTCGTGGAGCGGAGCCCACATGCAGTCGACCACGTCGGGCGAACGGTGGTCCGATCCGGTCTGGCTTCCCGCCGGCATGCTGGGGCCGGTGCGGGCGAAGCCGATCGCGCTCGCGAGCGGCGAGATCCTGGCCGGCACCTCCCTGGAGACCTACCGGACGTGGTCGTCCTGGACCGAGATCAGCGCCGACGGCGGGGAGACCTGGAGCAAGCACGGCCCGATCCTCTTCGGCGACCCGGAGCGCGACCGAATCGGGAGCATCCAGCCGACCCTGCTGGAGATCGAGCCGGGCGTCATCCGCGCGTTCTTCCGGACTCCGCGCCGGCTGGGGCAGATCGCGACCTCGCTGTCGCGCGACGGCGGGCGCACGTGGGCGCCGCTCGAGCTCACCGGCCTCGACCATCCGAGCGCCGGCATCGACTCCCTCCGGCTCGACGACGGGCGCTGCCTCCTCCTCTACAACCCGTCGACCGACCGGCGCACGCCGCTCTCGCTGGCCGTCTCGTTCGACGACGGCGTCACCTGGCGCGACTTCCTCATCGTCGAGGAACTCGAGGACGGCGAACGCGGGGAGCTCTCGTACCCCGCGATCATCCAGGACGCCGCCGGGGACCTGCAGATCACCTACACGTGGAACCGACGCCGCATCCGGCACGCGACCGTCCCGCTCGCGCTCGTGCCCTCGAGGCCCTGATGAAGAGCACGGACCCTTGAGACGCATGGATCCGCCCGGCTGACTCGGTCCCGAGGGCACGCGCCCGTGCGTCCCGTCAATTCGCGGTCTTGACGTCCTCGTAGAGCAACTCGCCCTGCTCGTCGTAGAAGCGGAAGGCCGCGGTCGGCTCGTCGCCCGGTGTCACCACGACGTTCAGGAAGCCGCCGGTCGGCTCGTCGTAGGTGTAGTACTGCATGACCAGCGCCTCGGGGTCGTTCGAGTCGGGGTCGCCCGGCGGGCGGCCGACGCGCGAGTTGGCGTCGACGAGGGCGCCGGTGGAGAACTCCTCGAAGCCGCTCGGGTCGAGCGAGTGGTACTGCCAGTGGCGGTCGCCGGTCACGATGTAGAAGTTCTTCTCCAGGAATCCGTTTTCGGTCAGCCAGTCGATCAGCTCGTCCCGCTCGTGGCGGAAGCCGCCCGGGTTCGAGTGGTTGTCGCGCTTGACCGGGTCGTGGTTCTCGGCCGCGCGGCCCGCCTGGTTGGCGTCGTCGGGGCCGATCATCGGCGTCGGCGAGATCAGGATCTTGAAGGTCGCGTCGCTCTCCGCCAGGGTGCGCCGGAACCACGCGAGCTGCTCGGCGCCCCAGAGCGTCTTGTCGGGGCCGGGCTCGGCCATGTTCGGGCTGCGGTAGTCGCGCCCCTCGGACAGCCAGATCTGCAGGTCGCGGCTCACGCGGTGCGTGCGGTAGGTGAGCGGATTCGAATCGTCCGGATCGACCACGGGCACCTGCTCCAGGAAGATGCGCCGGCCGAGGTCGGGGAGCGGCGCCACGTCGCTCGTGTTGTCGCAGTCGTTGTAGCGGTAGTCGTGGTCGTCCTTCTCCCAGTAGGTCGGCGTGCGCGCGAAGAAGTCGATGAAGCGCTGCCGCCCGAGCTGCTCGTGCCACTTCCTGCGCATCGTCGGCGCGGTGTCCGCGCGCCCCTCGTACGGCGTGTCGTAGTAGACGTTGTCCCCGGTGGCGACGAAGAAGTCGGGCTCGAGCGCGAGCATCGCGGCCAGCCCCGGGTAGCCGAGCTCCTTGTCGGGACCGGTGTAGGCACGCCGCGGGTTGTCGTAGAAGTTGTAGTAGTTCATGCCGGTGACGACGGTGAAGCTGGTCTCGGCCGCCGCCTCGGCACCCGGATGGGTGGCAAACGTCCGTGTCGCGCCGGTCTCCGTATGCTCCGGGTCGGGTCCGTAGACGGCGCGGTAGAGGTACTCCGTGCCGGGTGTCAGTCCACCTACCCGCGCCTTCACGATATGGTCGCTCTCCGCCGACGCGGTGAGCCACTCCGTCGTGATCGGCTCGGCGAAGTCGGGGCCGGTCGCGATCTCGAACCGCGCGACGCCGTCCACGCCCGGCAGGTCGCCGTCGACCCAGCCTTCCTTCGACGTGAGGCGCGTCTGCAGGATGACGGACGTGCTCGTCACCTCACCCGCAATCTCGCCCTGACCGTTGGTCATCGTGATCTCGATCGGCGGCGCAGACGGACCGCACGCCGCGAGCACGGCCGCCGCGACCAGCGCGGAGATTGACAAGCTCCTCATTACGGCTCTCCTCCCAGGGCGGCCGCCGCGGCCACTTCCGGCCGCATCATACCGGAGCGATACGAGAGCGCGCCCCGGAGCGATCCGAGAGAGTGCCTCGAAGGCGCTCGAGACTGCGCAGAGGGCCCGCCGAGGATGGGAAGACGGGAGGGGGTGAGGCTGGAAGGCAGCCGAGGCGGCGGACGCGGAGGCGAGACGCACCCCCACATCCGCGCGAACCCGCTCAGCTGCTCGCAACGGAGGAGTTTCGCGCAGCGAAACTCCCAACGCGCCCGTCTACGGGCGCGCGTCCTCGGCGCGGCCGCCGGAGAGGATGCCCTCCATCCCGATGTTGCCCTCGTGGCAGGCGTACTCGTACATCACGTCGGAGGAGAGAGCGAAGGGATAGGCGACCGTCCACGGCCGCGTGTACATCTGCGGGTCGTGGACCTCGACCTCGTACTCGAGCGACCCCGGTCCGGTCCGGGTGAAACGCTCCACGAGGCGCATGTCCTCACCCGAGCCGTCGTAGGAGCTGAAGGCCGACCACGGCTGCAGCGCGCTCACGCGGGGCTCGAGGTTCGTCGTCTCGACCACCAGCGTGTCGCCCTCCCAGTGGCCGCGCGCATCGCCGTTCCACTGGCCGATGCTCGACGCGATGTGCGGGCGGCCGTCGAGCGGCACGACGCGCAGCTCGTGCACCTGCTCGAGGAGCATCACGACGTACCCCGGCGCCTGGAACACCTGCATGTTGTTGTTGTAGGAGCGGGGGAACATCGCATTGGGCATGCCGCCGCGCGTGAGGCAGCGCTCCCAGATGTGACGGTCCTCCCAGGTGTCGTCTCCGCGCGGGCGGTTGTCTCGCGCGTACTGCCCGGCATCCGTCAAGGGCGGGAACCGGCCGTCGGGCGGATCGACGAGCATCGACGTGCGGTTCGAGCGCGCGCCCCGTTCCATCCAGAAGTTGTTGTAGGCACCGACGTTGCCGCCGGCCTCGGTCCTGCGGGCCGCCGAGAGCGCGAGCTGCTCGTTGCGGGCATCGATCTCGCCTCGCAGCCGGGCGACCTCCTCGTCGGTCAGCCGCTCCCGCCCCTGGAACTCGTCCGGCCTCTCCATCGGAGTGGCCCCCGAGGATGACCAGATCCCCTGCAGGTCGGGGTCTCCCCAGGCGGTGCGCGGCGCGCCGGACGCGCCGGGCGCGGGACCCTGTCCCGCTACGGGCGCCGCGAGCATCAGGGCGGCAAGCGCCATGGCCGGCAGGGCGAGCGGACGGAGCACTCGACAGCTCATCTGCAACCTCCTTCGAGACCGTACCGACGCATACGGTCGTCTCTCGTTTGCGGTGTGAACCGAAACCATCCCACATGCCATGGGCGGGGTCAAGCGCGGCGGACGGGGCCCGGGCGATGCCGGCGACCAGGCTGAGCGGGAGCCGGGACTCCGCGCCGTCCACGGCGTGGAATTTCTAGCCCGCGGCCGGCGCCGCGACGCCCCTCTTGCGCCAGTAGCGGGCGAGGCCGAGCCAGCACTGCTCGAGCGGCGCCGCCTTCCCGTACAGGTCGGCCTCGGCAGCCGGGAGGTGACGTTCCATGTACGCCCGCAGCGCCTCCGTGAAGCGTTCGACCTGCGCGGCGTCGCTCCCGCCCGCCTCGACCACCGTGCGCGCGATCCCGGCCATCTCCGCCAGGTGCGTCCGCAGGGCGTCGAGGTGCGCGTCGGGATCCTCGTGGATGCCGAAGTGGGTGACGAGCAGCGTCGCCGGACGCCACCGCCGCACCAGCTCGATGCTCTCGATCCAGGTCTCGACGTCGATGTCGGGAGGCGGCGTCGGCGGCAGGACGAAGAGCTCCCGGCCCGTACGCACCCCGGCGACGTCGCCGACGAAGGCGATGCCGCTCGACCGGTCGAAGAAGGAGACGTGGTGCGAAGCGTGGCCCGGCGTGTAGGCCACCTCCAGCTCCCGATCGGCGGCCGCGATGCGCTCGCCGCCGCCGAGCACGTGCACCTTGTCCGCCGGCACGGGCAGGAACGGCCCCCAGAGTTCGTCCATGGCGTCGCCGTAAAGGCGGGCAGCGCTGGCGAGGAGCCTGGACGGGTCGATCATGTGCGGCGCGCCGCGCTCGTGCACGTAGACCTCGATGTCGGGGTTCTCGCGGAGCAGCGAGCCGCAGGCACCGGCATGGTCGAGATGGATGTGCGTCAGCAGCAGCGTGCGGATGTCGCCGATCCCGATGCCCGCCGCGGCGAGCGACGCGCGGAGCGTTTCGAGGCACGAGGACGGCCCCGGATCGACGAGCGCCACGCCGCCTGCGCTCTGCAGGACGGCGGTCGCGATGATGCGCTCCCGTCCGGCGTGCAGGAGATCCGTGTACGTGATGCCCCGCGTGATCGTCTCCATGGCGCGGCGGCGATTGTACTACGCCCCCCTGGGCCGAAACGGCCGGAGATCTTGCCTTGACCGCCCGCAGGCGTGTCGCTACGCTCGGGTGATGTCGTCGCGTTGCGCGGCGGCGGGCAGGCCTGCATGACCGCCAAGAGTTCCGACCCGCAATCCGGTGCCGGCGTTCTCGAACGGCAACGCGAGAAGACCGAGACGCCCCGGCTCTACCGGGTGCTGCTCATCAACGACGACTACACCACGATGGAGTTCGTCGTGAGCGTGCTCGAGGGCGTGTTCCAGAAGAGCCCGGCCGAAGCGTTCCGGATCATGATGCGCGTCCATACTCAAGGTCAGGCCGCCTGCGGCGTCTACACCTACGAAGTGGCCGAGACCAAGGTCGCCACCGTGCGCGACCTCGCCGCCAGCAGGGGCTTCCCCTTGCAGGCCACCATCGAAGAGGACACCTGACGGCCCCGGCCGGATGAGCGGACAGCATGTTCAGCGCTTCACTGGAACTGATTCTCAACGTCGCGTACCGGGAGGCTGCGTCCCGGCGCCACACGCACCTGACGCTGGAGCACCTGCTGTATGCGCTCGCCCACGAGCCGGAGGGCGAGCGCATCCTGTCCGCCTGCGGAGCGGACCTGCCGGCGCTGCGGCGCACGCTGGACGAGTTTCTCGGCACGCTGGAGACCTTCAGCCGCGGGGACCGGTCCCACGAGCCGGCCCAGACCCTGGCGTTCCGCCGCGTGCTCCAGACCGCCGTGCTGCATGTCCAGAGCGCCGGCAAGGACGAGGTGCGCTCCGGCGACGTCCTGGCGGCCATCGTGCAGCAGCCGAAGTCCTATGCCGCGGAAGTGCTGGAGGCGCAGGGCGTCACGCGGCTCGACATCCTCAACTACATCTCGCACGGCATCTCCAAGGTGCCCCGCATCACCGGCGATACGGAGTCGCCGGGCGCCCCCGCCGAGGCGGGAGCGGGCGAGGAGGGTCAGGCGTCGGCGCGCGACCCCCTTTCGGCGTACTCCATCAATCTCTCGGCGCGGGCGCGCGAGGGCAAGCTCGATCCCCTCATCGGCCGGACGGCGGAGCTGCGGCGCACGCTCGAGATCCTCTGCCGGCGCCGGAAGAACAACCCCGTGTTCGTCGGCGACGCCGGCGTCGGCAAGACCGCGCTCGCGGAGGGGCTGGCGGCGCGGCTGCTCGAGGACGACGTCCCCGCTCCCCTCGCCGGCGCCGAGGGCTTCGCCCTCGCCACCACGGCGCCCCTCGCCGGCACGCCGGTCCCCGGCGCCCTCCAGGGGGGGCGCCGAGGTCTGCGCCCTCGACACCACGGCGCTCCTCGCCGGCACGCGGTTCCGCGGCGACTTCGAGGAGCGTTTCAAGGCGGTCATCGCCGCCCTCGCAGAGCGGCCCCTGCCGATCCTGTTCATCGACGAGGTGCACTCCACGGTCGGGGCCGGCGCCACGACAGGCGGCACGATGGACCTCGCCACCCTGATCAAGCCGGTACTCGCCGCGGGCGAGCTGCGGGTGATCGGATCGACCACGTTCGACGAGTTCAAGCACATCGAGAAGGACCGGGCGCTGGCGCGACGGCTCCAGCGGGTCGCCATCGAGGAGCCGACCGTCGACGAGGCGTCGAAGATCCTGGCCGGACTGCAGCCGCGGTACGCCGCCCACCACAAGGTGACCTACTCGGACGATGCCGTGTCGGCGGCCGCGACGCTCGCCAAGCGCCACCTGCGCGATGTGCGGCTGCCTGACAGCGCCATCGACGTGATCGACGAGGCCGGGGCCGTGCTGGCGATGCAGCGGCCGGCCAACGGCGAACCGGACGCGGACGAAGTGCCGGAGGTGACCGCCAGCCAGGTCGAGAGCGTGGTCGCGCGGATGGCGCGCATCCCGGAGAAGCAGGCGACCGCTTCCGACAAGGAGCGGCTGCGCACGCTCGATGAGTCGCTGCAGCGCGTCGTCTTCGGTCAGGAAGAAGCGGTGCGCGCCGTCGTGACCTCGATCAAGCGCTCGCGGGCCGGGCTCGGGCAGCCCGACCGGCCGGCCGGCTGCTTCCTGTTCGCCGGACCGACCGGGGTCGGCAAGACGGAGCTCGCCCGCCAGCTCGCGCTGCACCTCGGGAGCGAGTTCATCCGCTACGACATGAGCGAGTACATGGAGAAGCACGCCGTGGCGCGGCTGATCGGCGCCCCGCCCGGCTACGTGGGCTTCGAGCAGGGCGGCCTGCTCGTCGACGCCGTGAGGACCCACCCGTACGCCGTGGTCCTGCTCGACGAGATCGAGAAGGCGCACGCCGACATCTTCAACATCCTGCTGCAGGTCATGGATCACGCGACGTTGACGGACAACGGCGGCCGCAAGGCCGACTTCCGGCACGCCGTGCTCATCCTGACCTCGAACGCCGGCTCGCGGGAGGCCAGCGCCGGGTCCATCGGCTTCGGCGACGACGCCGGGGGGGCGGCGCGCGGGCGGATGCAGGCGGCGATCGAGCGCATCTTCAGCCCCGAGTTCCGGAACCGCCTCGACGCCATCGTGACGTTCGGCGAGCTGTCGCCGGCGGTGATGGAGACCATCGTCGAGAAGTTCATCCTGCAGCTCGAGACGCAGCTCGCCGAGCGGCGGGTCGCCATCACGCTCGATCCCGACGCCCGCGCCTGGCTCGCCGCGAAGGGCTACGACCGCAAGTACGGGGCGCGGCCGCTCGCGCGCGTGGTGCAGTCCGAGGTCCGGAACCCGCTGACCGACGAGATCCTCTTCGGCCGGCTGGAGAACGGGGGCACGGTGCGCATCGGCCTGCGGGACGACGCCCTGACGTTCGACGTCGATGCCGCATCCGGGAACGGGACGCCGGAGGATGCGCCGCCGCCCAAGAAGGATGCGCCGCCGCCGGCCCCAACGCGGCGCAAGCGCCGGGCGAGCGAGCCGGCCGGGCCGGCCTGATCCGATGCGGCTCTACGTGGAACCGATGGATGCGGTGCTGGTCGAGTTCGACGAGCGCGGCCGGGTGCGGTTCGAGGATGAGGACTGGGCCGCGCCGTCGCTCCAGGAAGCGCGGGCCATCCTGTATGCGGCCGGTGCCGAGGTGGAGGCCCTCCGGGAACTCGTCGAGACGCTGGAGGGCGCCCTCGCCCCGGCCTCCGGGGCGCCCGGCCCCGCCGCCGTCGTGAAGCCGCGCCGCTAGCCGTTCTACGGCGCAGACCTAGATCCCCGCCGCCATCGAGGCGCGTTGCGCGTCCTCGACGCCGACGACGATCGCCGTCATGACCTGGTCTTCCAGCACCGATCCGTAGGCATACTCGACGTTGACGTCGGCGTTGGCGAGCATGCGCGCCGCGTGCTCGAGAGCCCCCGGGTCGTTGGGAAGCTGGACGAAGAGCACGTCGCGCTGCTCGACGCCGTACTCCCGCTCCTCCAGCAACCCTGCCGCGTGCAGCGGGTTGTCGACGACCATCCGCAGCACGCCGGCCGACTCGACCGTCAGGGCCAGGATGTTCACCCGCTGGTCCGTCAGACACTGACAGACCCGGTCGAGGGCGCCGGGGCTGTTCTGCAGCCGTACCGAGAGCTCCGTTCGGATCGCCATGCGGGGGAGCTTATGCCGAATGTGGGGTAGTATCAACACCGTGGCGACTTCCCCGACCGCACCCGTCCGCGCCCGCGATCCGATACCCATCGCCAGTCGCAACGCCGGCTTCGACTACGCCATTCGCAACATCGTCACCGAGGCCCGGGCGGTCGAGGCGAGCGGCCGGAGCGTGCGGTACCTCAACATCGGCGACCCGGTGCTCTTCGGTTTCCATACGCCCCCGCACCTGATCGAGGCGGTGGAGCGCGCGATGCGCGACGGTCACAACGGCTATACGCCGGCCGCGGGCATCAGCGAGGCGCGCGCCGCGGTGGCGGCGGAGTTCGGCTCCCGCGGACTGCAGGTAGCGCCCGAGCGCGTGGTGCTCACGGCCGGGGCTTCCGAGGGCATCGACCTCACGCTGGGCGTCATCTGCGACCGCGGGGACGAGGTCCTCGTACCGGTACCGACCTATCCCTTCTACACGGCGGTCCTCAGCAAGCTCGGGGCGCGCGGCGTCCATTACCGGACCGATCCGGACCAGGGATGGCAGCCCGATCTCGAGCACGTCGAGAGCCTGATCACACCGCGGACGCGCGCCCTCGTCGTCATCGATCCCAACAACCCGACGGGCGCCGTCTATCACCACCGGCATCGCCTCGGGCTGCTCGATCTGGCCGATCGCTACAACCTCGTGCTGCTGTCGGACGAGGGGTACACCGACCTGGCCTACGCGGGGCGGGTGCGGCCGCTGGCTTCCTACAACCCCGACGCGCCGGTCATCTCGTTCTCGTCGCTCTCGAAGGCGTACCTCGCCCCCGGGTGGCGCGCGGGCTGGATGGCGGTCAGCGGCGGGGCGCGGCTCGACGCGGTGCTGGCCGCGGTGCTGGAGATGGCCGACGGTCGTCTCTGCAGCGTCGGCCCGATGCAGTACGCGGTGACGGCCGCGCTGACCGGCGACCGGAGCCACCAAGCGGCGTTCCGGCGGCAGTTGGAGGAGCGCGCCGAGGTCACGACGAGCCGCCTGAACGCCATCGAGGGCGTGTCGTGCGTGCGGCCCGGAGCCGCGTTCTACGCCATGCCGAAGGTCGACTTGCCGCCCGGCCGGACCGACGAGGACTACGTGCTCGGACTGCTGCGGGCCACGGGTATCCTCTGCGTCTACGGGTCCGGGTTCGGCACGGACCCGCGGGAGGGGTACTTCCGCGTGGTCTTCCTGGCCCCGCCGGCCGAGCTTCACGAGCTGTACGACGCCGTAGAGGCGTACACGGCCGACTTCCTCGCGCAGCAGTCCGCGCCCTAGGAGTCTGCGCCGTAGGACGGCGCCGCATCCCTCGGGAGACGCAGACCGCGTAGGCCTGGCTGGGCGGGAATCGGAGCCGCGGGCGACGGCTTCGGAGCCGGCGGGCGCGGGCGCCAACGCGGCCTTGGGGCGACATGTCGTCGACGATCTACCACTCCTTACGCCGGGGCGCCGGCGCATCTCTCGCCGTCGCCGCCATCGCCGCGCTCCATCTCGCCGCCCCGCCTCCGGTGGCCGCGCAGCCCCCCGCTGCGCTGGCGTCGGTCGACCCCCTGGTCCGGCAGATCCGGACGCTCGTTGCGACCGGCGACGTCGACGCCTACATCGGCCTGCTCGCGCCCCGCGCCCGCCCCGCCGCGGCCCTCCGCCCGCCGGCCGCCGCCCCGGAGGCGGCGCGAGCGTTCGCCGCGGAAGAGCTCGCACCGGGCGCAACCGCGGCCGCCGTCCGCGCGCGTCTGCTCGCCGCGGCCGACTCCCCGGCCAAAGAGGCCTACGAGCTGACCCTCGAGGTGTTCACGGAACGTGGACGCCGCGGCCGCCTCGCGACGTGGCAACTCGGGGTGGTCCGCGCCCCGGAGGGCGCCGCCGGGCCCGGGTGGCGGATCTCGCACCAGGACCGCGCGGGCGCGGTCGAGGGCCTGTACGACCTCGCCCTGAACCGACAGGCGCGCTTCGACGCGACCGGCCTGACGATTGCCGCCGAGGACCTGACGCTGCGGATGACCCGGGGCTCGGCCTACCCGGCGGCGACGGATCGCGGCGTCACCGGCCTGGTGCTGATCGGCCGGGGTCGGATGCGGTTCACGCCGCGGCCGGAGGCGGAACGCGGCCAGCTCCGGATCTTCGCCGGCGCCGAGGAGCTCGACGCGGAGTTCGGCGCGGCGTTCGTCCGCGTGAACCCGGAGACGTTCGCGTCGAGCCCGTCGTTCCGCGCCCTGGTCGCGGCGGACGCCGGCGACCCGGACGACTTCGAGGCGGCGGAGGCCGTGTTCCGAGCGTTCGCACCGCTCTCGTTCGTCGTCGACCTCGGCGACCTAAGCCCCAGGGCCTGGTCGCTGGCGCCGGGCACGGGCGACTTCCTCGCCGAGATCCGCACCGAGCGCCACGGCACGTTGACCTACGTGCGGGCTCCGAACCGGCCGGAGGACGTGGCCCTCTTCGAGCGCGCCACCCGGCGCACCATCGCGCAGTACACCTCGGAGCCGATGCGCGCCGTCCGCGGGAGCGACTACAGCGACGACGACACCGTCCCCTACGACGTCCTCGACTACCGCATCGAGGCCTCGTTCGAGCCGCGCGGCGTCCGCCAGGACTCCCTGCGCGCACGCCCGCGCCTCGTCGGCTGCTGGATCGAGGGCACCGCGCACCTCGCCCTGCGCCTGACCGCCCCGACCGTCGCGCGGCTGTCGCTGCGCATCGCCGACGACCTCGACGTGCACTCGGTGACGTCGCCCGAGCTCGGCCCCCTGCTGTTCTACCGCATGGCCGGGCAGAGCAACCTGGTCATCGGCCTGCCGGAGAGCGCGCCGGCCGGGACGGAGCTCACCGTCACGGTCCGCTACTCGGGGCTCCTCGCCGGCCAGGAGCCGGACGAGAACTGGCTCGGCCGGCAACGCCAGTGGCTCACGGGGGGAGGAGCGCCGTTCGGGGTGGCGGCACCGCGCTACATCTACAGCAACGCAAGCTACTGGTATCCGCAGTCGCTCGTGTCGGACTTCGCCACCGCCACGATGGCCCTCACGGTCCCGGCGGGGTACGGCGTGGTCGCCAGCGGGGAGCCGCGGGACGGCAACCCGCCCGTGTGCCCGGGGCCCGAGGGTCCGGCCCTTCGCCGTTACGCGTTCGTGACCCTGCAGCCCGCGCGCTACCTCTCCTGCATCGTGGCCCGCTTCGCCCGGCACGCGACGGCCCCGCGCGAGGTGGCGTTGCCGGAGGTCCTCGCCTCGGCCGCGGCCCGCGAGGGCGTCTCGTACGAGAGCGTGGTGCTGGCGATCGCGTCCACCGAGCGGGCCCGGAGCCGCGTGCCGGAGGTCGGCGAGACCGCCGCCGACATCCTCCGCTTCTATGCGTCGCTCGTCGGCGACATCCCGTACCCGACGGTCACCGTCGCCCTGACGGACGCCCTGCTGCCGGGCGGCCACAGCCCGGCCTACGTCGCGGCGCTCAGCGAGCCGTTGCCCCGGCAGGGCGGCTCCATCGTGTCGTGGGGCGGCGACCCGGTGGCGTTCGCCGGCTACCCGTCCTTCTTTCTCGCGCACGAGCTCGCGCACCAGTGGTGGGGCCAGGCCGTCGGCTGGAAGAACTACCACGCACAGTGGCTCAGCGAGGGGCTGGCGCAGTATTTCGCCGCCCTCTACGCGGAGCGCGAGGGCGGCCCGGACGCCTTCCGCGACGTGCTCGCGCAGATGCGCCGCTGGAGCCTGCGCCAGACCGGCCAGGGACCGATATCCCTGGGGCGCCGGCTCGGCGCAATCCGGGACGAGCCGCGCGTCTTCCGGGCGCTCGTCTACAACAAGTCCGCGATGGTGCTGCACATGCTGCGCGGCCTGATCGGGGACGACGCGTTCTTCCGCGGCCTGCGCCGCTACTACAACGCGATGCGCTTCCGGAAGGCGGGCACGGACGATCTGCGGAGGGCGTTCGAGGCGGAGGCGGGGCGCTCGCTGGAGCGGTTCTTCACGCGCTGGATTCACGAGCCCGACCTGCCGTCGATCGGTTTAAGCTATGGTGCGGAGCAGGCTGCCGGCCGCGGCGACGGCGGCGCCGTCGTCCTGCGGCTCGAGCAGCGCGGCAAGCTCTTCGAGTTGCCGGTCGCGGTGACGCTGCGGTACCGCACCGGCCCCGACCACACCGTGGTGGTCCGCGTGGCCGACCGCGTCACCGAGGTGCGCGTGGCGACCGGGGGGCGGCAGTTGCGGAGCGTCGTCGCCAACGCCGGCGAGGACGCGCTGGTCGAGATCGATTGACTTGGTGCCGAGATCGATTGACTTGTGTCGAGATCGACTGACACTCGTGCCGAGATCGACCGCTCTCGTGGAGATCGACTGATCCGGAAGCGGCGCCCCCGGGCGCCGGCGGTACATGGAGAAGGCGTTGTGATACCGACACGAACGGTGCTTCTGGCGGTCGCGGCCATGCTCGTCTGGACGCCGGCCGAGACGGCGGCCCAACCGAAGCGCATCTCGCTCGACCTGAGCGACGTGGCCGAGACGGACGTGGGGCACGCGGGGACGACCTACCGGGTGGCGCTGGAGGCCCAGCTCGAGCCGCGCGGCACGGGGCTGCACGTCAATTCCAACGAGCCGCTCGAGTCGTTCCTGATCGCGACCGTCCTCACCCTGGAGCCCCCTGAGGGCATCGCGCTCGACGGTCTGGCCTGGCCCACGCCGGTGATGCTCGATCAGCAGGGAGCCGAGAAGCCTCTCGCGGTGTTCGACGAACGCTTCGTCATCGGCGCCGCGCTCCGGTTGTCCGACGACCTCGAGCCGGGCACGTATCCCGTCTCCGGCTCGCTGCGCTACCAGGCGTGCGACGACCGGATGTGCTATTTGCCGACGCGCGTGCCGGTGGGCTTCGACGTGACGGTGGCGCCGCCGTCGCGCGATCTGACGAGGACCGCCGCCGCCGGGCTGTTCGACTCGCTGTCTTTCGCGGCGCTCGCCCCGGACGCCGTTGCCGACGCTGCCGCCGATGTCGAGGGCGGGCCGGGCCCGGGATCCGCCCGAGAGCTCGCGGCTGCCGCTCCGGCCGGGGACGCGCCTCCTGCCGCGGGCCGGGCGGCCGGGGGCCGGGCCCCGGGATCGGCCCGAGAGCTCGGGGCTGCCGCTCCGGCCGGGGACGCGCCTCCTGCCGCGGACGGGGCGACGGGGCTCGAGCGGCTGGGGCCGGTCGGGCTGCTCCGCACTGGCGGCTACGCGGGCCGCGGCGGGGTTCTCGGGGTTCTCGGGCGCGGCCGGGGGACGCGCCTCCTGCCGCGGACGGGGCGACGGGGCTCGAGCGGCTGGCGCAGTTCGAGCTGCTCGGCACTGCCGGCTACGCGGACGTCGACGAGTTCCTCGGGTTCATCGAGCGCGCCGAATCGGGAGAGGCGGAGCGCGGGTGGTTCGAGGGGCGCGGGCCGATCGCGATCGTCGCCCTGATCCTCATCGGCGGGCTGGCCCTGAACCTGACGCCGTGCGTCCTCCCGATGATCCCGATCAACCTGGCGATCATCGGCGCCGGGGCCCGCGCGGGGTCGCGCCGGCGCGGCTTCGTGCTCGGCAGCGCCTACGGGCTCGCCATGGCCCTGGTCTACGGCGTGCTCGGGCTGGTCGTCATCCTGACGGCGGGCACCTTCGGCACGATCAACGCGTCGCCCTGGTTCAACCTCGGCATCGCGCTGCTCTTCGTGGTGCTGGCGCTCGCCATGTTCGACCGCCTCGCCATCGACTTCTCGCGCTTCCAGAGCCGGTTCACGGGCGGCCCGCAGGGCGCGGGCTCCCTGCCCGTCGCGTTCGGCATGGGCGGGGTGGCGGCGCTGCTGGCGGGCGCGTGCGTCGCCCCGGTGGTCATTCAGGTCATCGTCTTCTCGAGCAACCTCTATGCGACCGGCATCGCCGTCGCGCTGGCGCTGCCGTTCCTCCTCGGGCTCGGGATGGCCATCCCCTGGCCGATCGCCGGCGCGGGCCTGTCGTTCCTGCCGAAGCCGGGCCCCTGGATGGTCCGCGTCCGGCAGGCGTTCGGCGTCTTCATCCTCGGGACCGCGGTCTACTACGGCTATCTCGCCTACGGCCTGTTCAGTCAGCGCTGGGTCGACCCGGAACTGGTGGCGGGGAGCGTGCAGGAGCTCATCGACGACGGCTGGTACGCCGCCCTCGATCCGGGACTTGCCGCGGCGAATGCCGACGGCAAGCTGGTGCTCGTCGATGTCTGGGCGACGTGGTGCAAGAACTGCCTGATCATGGACCGCACGACGCTCAAGGACCCGGCGGTCGAGGCGGCGCTCGACGACTACGTCAAGATCAAGTTCCAGGCGGAGGATCCGTCGGCCTCCCCGGCCTTCGAGGTCATGGAGCGCTTCGGGGCCATCGGCCTGCCCGCGTACGCGATTCTGCGACCGGGCGCCGCCGGTTCACCCGGCACCGCCGGCGCCCGGTGAACCACGGGCGGCGGAGTCAGCGCCCGCCGCCCGCGGCCGGAACGCGCACGCGCAGGGCGCGCGGCAGGACGCGCACCCGCAGGCTTGCTCCGCCGGTGCACGGCTCGCCGTCGACGTGGAACGCGAGCGGGCCGTCGCCGGTCAGCTCGGCGTCGTCGACGGACACCGTCCGCACTCCGCGTACGCGGTCGACGGTGCCCGTGAAGAGCCGACGCGCCTGCCAGAACAGCACCGCGGTCGAGAGCACGGGCACGCAGACCAGATCGAGGCTCCCGTCGTCGGGCCGGGCGTGCGGCGCGATGATCGCCCCGCTGCCGTACTGCCTCCCGTTGGCGATGGTCACGAGCAGGGCGTCCGTCCGGAACGTCTGCGCCCCGGTGCGGATGCGGTAGGCCGCCGGGCGGTAGGCGAGGAGCTCGGGGATGCCGGCCGCGAAGTAGGCCCAGGGCCCCCGGTGCGCGAACTTCGCCGCGATGCGCGCGAGGTGCGCGTCGAATCCGACCCCCGCGACGTTGGCGAAGAAGCGTCCGTCGATCTCGCCCGCGTCGAGGACGCGCTCCGGGCCGCGGAGCGCCGTGCGGAGGGCCTCTTCCGGCTGCCGGTCGAGTCCCAGCTCGCGCGCGAGGCCGTTCCCGGAGCCGCTCGGCACGATGCCGAGCGGCAGCCCGAGGCGCGCCGCCTCCGATGCGACCTCGTTGACGGTCCCGTCTCCGCCCCAGCAGACGAGGCTGGTGGCGCCCGCCGCGACCATGGAGCGGGCCAGGGAGCGGGCCGCCCCCCGGTGCCCGGTGAAGGCGACCTCGCCCTCGATGCCGCAGGAGGCGAGCGCCGCCCGGGCCTGGCGCTCCCGATGTTCGGGGAGCGCGTCGAGCCCTCGGCTGCGCCCGGCGTGGGGGTTGACGATGATGGCTGCCTGCATGCACGCGCCGCCGGCCGCGGCCGCAGATCGCGCGGCCGTGAAAGGTGCTATAGTAGGCGACAATTATGCGTCCTGGGTGGCTGAGAGTGAGCGTCTTCACCGCGTTGGTGGGCGTGGCGCTCGTATCCGGCTACTGGGTCGTCCTCCTCAATCAGCAGATCGGCGAGGGGCGTCGCGGGGAACGCGAGTTCACCGAAAACGCTTGGCGGGTGACCGTCGCCCTCTCCGAGTTGCGCACCGCGCAACAGGCCTACGTGGCGGCGGATGCCGATCACGCATCACAGGCCGAGCGAACCGCCGCCCAGACCGACGCCGCCGTAGCCGGCCTCGCAGAGCTCACCCGCCTGGCCACGGCCCCCGGGGCGGGGCGCGCGATCGTAGCCGCGTCGGAGGCCGTCGGCGATCTGCAGGGCGTGGGTGCAGCATCGCGGGAGCACGTCGCAGCCGGCGAGACGGAACTGGCCCGCGACCTTCTGCTCACGGACGGCGCGGACCTCGGGGCCGAGGCGGCCAGTCACGTCGCGCGCGCCCTGGGCGTCGAGCGCACCGCCCGCGACTCCGCCGCGGCGCGGCAGGCGACGACGCAGGCGCGGGCGTTCTTCCTGGCCGTCGGCAGCGGGGTCCTGGCCTCGGTCGTGATGCTCCTCGCGGCGCTCCGGCGGTCGCGCAGCGGCCACGGGGACGCTGCCGGGGACCCTGCGGAGGCGCCCGACGCCGATGCGGGAATGCAGCCGGTGACGGGCAGCAGCCTGCTGGACCTGACCCTGGCCGCGGACGCGGCGGCGGACGCGAACCCGCCTGCGGCCGTCGACGCACCGGAGCCGGAGCCGGTGATTCCCGAGATCGACCTCCCGGCCGCGGCCGTCATCTGCACGGATCTGGGAAGCCTGACCAGCGCGACGGATCTGCCCGACCTGCTCGGCCGCGCGGCCACCGTGCTCAACGCCTCCGGCATGATCGTCTGGGTGAGCGACGGCAGCGGCGAGGCGCTCCGCCCCGCCGTCTGCCACGGCTACTCCCAGGCGATGCTCGCCCGGCTCGGCGCGATACCGCACGACAGCGAGAACGCCACCGCTTCCGCGTACCGTGAGGGTCGCATGCACGTGGTCCCCGCGGACTCTTCCGGCTCGGGGGCGGTGGTCGCGCCCCTCGTCTCTTCGGTCAACTGCTTCGGGGTGCTGTCGGCCGAGCTGCGCGAGGGGTGGGAGGCAAGGCGGGACGTGCAGTCGCTCACTCGCATCATCGCCGCCCAGCTCGCCACCCTCGTGGCGCCCGACGCGGCCGCGCACGCCGACAGTCAGCGGGCGCAGGCCTGACCGGACGCCTCTTCAGGTCCGAATCCGCGCGCCACCATTCGTTCCCTCCGACGCGTCGAACTCCGCCGTGACCCGCGTCTCGCTGCCGTCCCGCACGACGGTGATGGCGACGTCCCCAGCGGCCGGTTCGGCCGCGAGCCGCCGGCGCAGCGCCGGGACGTCGGCCACCGGATGTTCCCCGACCGCCGTGATGACGTCACCCGCCCGCAGCCCTGCGCGAGCCGCGGCCGATTCGTCCTCGACGCTCGTGATCAGCACGCCCGATCCGCCGTCGATCCCGAAGTAGTCGGCCAACTGCCCCTCGATCGCCTGGGCCCGAATGCCGAGCCGGCGCGGAGCGAAGAGCTCCATGCGGAAAGAGGGGCGTTCGCCCGCGGCGCCCGACCGGCGGCGCAGCCGGTCGACGGCGCGGTCGATCCCCTCCCGTGCCGCCTCCGGGAGAAAGGCCATCCGGCTCCCTCCCGGTTCCGGCGCAACGGGCAGCTCACGGCGCTCGGTCCCGCGCACGACGGTAGCCGCGACGCCCCGCCCCACGGGTGTCTCGCGCACCAGACGGGCGAACTGGCGAGCGCCGCGCACGCGTGCGCCGTCGAACTGCACGATGACGTCGCCCGCTTCGAAGCCGGCGTCGGCCGCGGCGGAGCCGGACCGCACCTCCGACACCACCGCGCCCTCGACGGGGTCCGAGGCGGTGGCCGCGCCCGGCTCGATGTCGTGCACCGTGACCCCGATCCGGCTTCCGTTGCCGGACAGCGTGTCCAGGCGGAGCGCCAGTCCGTGGCGGGCTGCGGTGCCGTCGTCCTGACCGGCGGCCGACGCCGCGACCGGCCCTGCGGCAAGGACGGCGGCCGCGGCGGCCGCATGCACCAATCGCCTCGAATGTGCTTGTCGCGTCATGTTGTCCTCCGGTGCGTCGCCGCCCGCCGCCGGCGGAGCCGCCCGGCTGCCGTCCGTTGGCCTGCGTGGATGATCGACGCCCTGTTGGTTAGGACGTCCCGGCGCAGCGCCCGGTCGGCACGCCGGCGAAGGCGGGCGCGCCCGGGTCGCGGGAGGAAGGGTCGGTGCGCCTCAGTCGGGTTCGGGTCCGTTGGCCGGTCGGCCGTTCGGTGCGCCCTTCTTGGGGCCGAGCGCGAAGGTCATCGTTCCCTCGACGCAGACGGTGTCGCCGACGCGCGCGAACCCCTTCAGGCGCCCCATGCGGCTTCGCAGCCGGTCGACCGTCGCCTCGATGACCACGACGTCGCCGGGGTGCACCGGGCGCCGGTAGCGGACCCGTTCGATCCCCATGAAGTAGGGCAGCTTCTCGCGGTTCTCGGGCTTGGCCAGGATGAGGATGGCGCCGACCTGCGCGACCGCCTCGGTCAGGATGGTCGGGGGAAGCACCGGCTGCTGGCCCGGCCGCTGGGCCAGGTAGCGCTCGTTCGCCGAAACGTTCTTGATGCCGACGATGCGCTTGTCGAGCTCGAACTCGGTGATGCGGTCGACGAGCAGGAAGGGATAGCGGTGCGGAAGGATCCGCTCGATCGCCGCGTTGTCGAGCGGGAGCGTCAACGGCGTGGTCGTCACCGCGGCTAATCGTATCATCGGCTTCGATCCGCCTGGCCGTGCGCGGTGCCGGTGCTCGCGCGGGCGCGGCGTGCGGCGGGCTCCCACCCAGTGCTTCGCGGCTCGACGCAGACGCGATTCCGTCCTGCCTCCTTCGCGCGGTAGAGCGCCGCGTCGGCCCGGGCGATCAGCGTGCGGGCATCGGCCTCGCCGCCTCCGCCGGAAGCGACGCCGACGCTCGCCGCGGTGGACACCCGGACGCCGTGCCAGCGCACCGTGATGCGGCCTATCGCGCGTCGGAGCGCTTCGGCGACCCGCGCCGCGCCCTCGCACGGGGTGTCGGGCAGGACGAGGAGGAACTCGTCGCCTCCGAAGCGGCACCCGAGGTCGCCGCTCCGCGTGACGGCGCGCAGGCGGGCGCCGACCGCGGCCAGCACCGCGTCGCCGCAGAGGTGACCGTGACGGTCGTTCACGGACTTGAAGCGGTCGAGGTCGACCATCACGAGCGACAGGGGCCGGCACGTGCGCCGGCCCCTGTCGAGCGCCGCGTCCAGCGCGCGCATCCCGCGCGCCCGCGTGCTGCAGCCGGTCAACCCGTCGCGGGCGCCGGCGGCCCCGCTCTCCGCGAGCAGGCGCACGTGGCCGACCGCGAGCCCCAGCACGGCCGAGATCGCGGCCAGCAGCGGGCGCGCGCCCGCTGCTGGCGCGGCCCGGCTCGCGCCGAGCACCCCCGCCACCCTCTCGCCCGGCGCCCGCGGGGGGGAGGACTCGTGCCCCCCCTCGCCCCCGCCCGTCGCGGCGAGAGCATCCGGCTCCAGGCGCAGCACGCGCTCCGCGACGGCCTCCAGCGCCGGGCGCGGTCGGCGCGGCGCCTCCGGCCGCCCCCCGGCGACCGCCTCCCAGGCTCCGTCGCGCCGAATCAGCGCCCACGGCGCTCCCGGCGGCGAGAAGAGCTCGTGCAGCGAGCGGCGCAGGGCGAGCCGCACACCGTCCGCCGTCGTGGCAGCGGCCAGGGAGCACCCGAGACGAAGCAGGCCCTCCACCTCGGGCGGCCTGCCCGCGGGCGGCCCGCCGGAACCCGCGGGTGCGGGAGTGACTGCCACGGGCACCTGTCGACTCGACTGCGGCATCTTCCTGCACTCCATCGCGTAGCTCCTGCACTCCATCGCGTAGCCCGCTCCTCTCCATCGCGGAGCGCTCGTACCCGCGGCGGCGCCGGGCGGCTCGGACTGGCGCGTTCCGTTGCACGGATCGATCCAGTCCATCGCGGAGCCCGCCCGCCGATGCAGACCCCGGGGGCCGGGGACGGCCGCGCCTTCCGCAGGGCGGGACCGTGATGTATGATGCCGGCTTATGGGTGCCAAGAAGCAAACCTCACGCCGTGTGCCGGAGGCAGCGCCTGCGGGCGGGCCTCCCTGGATTCTCATCGGCGGCGCGCTCCTCGTCGCGGCGGGGGCGGCGGCGCGGGGTTTGCCCGGGCGCCCCGCGCGCGGCCCGCGGCGCCGGGCCCCCGGCCCCCCGGCCCGGCCCCCAGGGCGTGCCCCCCGCCGCTGCCGCTGGTGCCCAACATGGTGCCGCGGTCGCCGGAGGTCATCCGCGACACGTACACCTTCGCGGCGCACCGGCCGGACGTGCTGGAATACGTCCCCTGCTACTGCGGTTGCGAGACGGCCGGTCACAGCGGCAATGCCGACTGCTTCGTCGAGTCCCGCAACCCCGACGGGACCGTCCGGGAGTGGGACACGCACGGCATGGCGTGCACAATCTGCATCGACGTGGCGCACACGGCGATGCGGCTCCACACCTCCGGAGCCACGGTGCAGGACATCCGCGCCGCGATCGAGGACGAGTACGCCCGGTTCCCGAACCACACACCGACCCCGGCGCCGCCGGCGAACTGAGCGCCCCTGCATCGGGCGGAAGGGCGGCTGCTAAACTCCGTGGTGTCCCGCGCTGCCGATCGCGCGCGTTCCACCCCGCCCCTCCTCCCGGACGCCCTGACCCGCCTGTTCGACGCGGTTCGCGAGGGCATCTACATCGGCACCCTCGACGGCCAGGACGGGAGCACGCTCGCCGCCAACCCGCATCTCAAGCTGATGTTCGGCTTCGCACCGGAGGCCGATGCCTCCGAGGTACAGCCGTTCGCGCGGGGGCGTTTCGTCGATCCCAAGGCCCGCGACCTGTTCGTCGAGCAACTGTCCCGCGACGGCGCGGTGACCGACTACGTGCTGCGGCTGCGGCGGGGCGACGAGGCGCCGATCTTGGGGGGGGGGGAGGGCCACCTCGCCGCCGCGGCCCGACGACTCGCCGATCTGGGGGGAGGTGACGGCCAACCTCGACGCGCCGTCCAACGGCAGCTCGGCCCAGGTCCAGGCGCTGCTGCGGGACGTCAGCGAACGGCGCCGCCTGGAGGATCAGGACCGGGGTGTCTATCAGGATCTGCTGCAGGCCGAGAAGCTCGCCGCCCTCGGCCAGACCGTCTCCGGCGTGGCGCACGAGCTCAACAACCCGCTGGCGACCATCCTGACCTGGTCCGAACGGCTCCCCCCCCCCCCCGCCCGCGCCGCCCCCCGTCGCCGCGTCCCCCGGCGGCGGCATCGAGACGATTCTCGGCGAGTCGGAGCGCGCCGCGCGGATCGTCCGCAACCTCCTGACGTTCGCCCGCAAGCGGCACTCGACGCGCTCGATGGTCGATCTCAACCAGGTGGTGCGGGAGACGCTCGCCCTGCGGGGCTACGAGCAGCGTCTGTCGAACATCCGGACGATCGAGGCGCTGGCGACCGGCCTGCCGCGCCTGTTCGCCGATCCGCACCACCTGAAGCAGGTGCTGCTGAACCTGATGATCAACGCCGAGCAGGCGATGCGCGCGGCGAACGGCCGCGGCACCCTGGTCATCCGCACCTGGCATGACCCCGGCGGCGACGCGGTCGTGTTGGAGGTGAACGACGACGGGCCGGGGATGCCTCCGGACGTGCAGTCGAAGATCTTCGACCCCTTCTTCACGACCAAGGCCGTCGGCAAGGGGACCGGCCTCGGGTTGACCGTCGCCTTCGCCATCGTCCGGGACCACGGCGGGCAGCTCCGCGTGACGTCCGAGCCCGGCCGCGGGGCATCGTTCTTCCTGGAGTTGCCGACGAGCAGCGGCGTCCCGGCACGGCCCGCACCGCCGGCCGTTCCTCCCCCGCCCGCGGTCGGAGCCGGCACGCCGGTCCTGGTCATCGAGGACGAGCCGGCACTGGCGGAGGCGGTGTCGGCCGCGCTGACCGACGCCGGGTACCGCGTCGATCGGGCGACCGACGGGCAAGACGCGCTCGACCGTGTCCGCGAGCGCGTCTACGACCTGATCATCTGCGACCTGGCGATGCCGCGGGTCGACGGTCCGGCGTTCTTCCGAGCGCTCGCGGAGTCGCGGCCGGCGCTCACGAAGCGCATCGTCTTCGTGACCGGCAACGTGGCGGGGACCGACGCCGAGCGCTTCCTCGAGGACACCGGCTGCCGCTGGCTGGCGAAGCCGTTCCGCCTCGGGGACCTGCTGCAGGCGGCCCGCGAAGTGACCGCCTGAGGGCGGACCCGGGGCCAGGGCCGGGCGCCCGGCCCTGGGATCCGCCGCTCGGCGGG
>MKWU01001496.1_pt1 | contig 39861 bp, 35 predicted proteins | sample 809101 | NCBI WGS metagenome assembly MKWU01 (sample SAMN05860141, study PRJNA318959) | sponge metagenome | host: Aplysina aerophoba | place: Slovenia: Piran, Adriatic Sea, Gulf of Piran | collected 2013-05-07
TCGGCCTCCACCCTACGGCGGCCGGCGGCAGTGCTCCACCCGGCCCGCCGCCGTGCCGCCCCCTGAGGACCCGGGCTGCTGGCGGCCGGGCCCGCGTGCCCAGCTCGCCCGCTCCCGCTGTTGCCCCCTCCCGTTCAGCGCCACTATCCTGCGCACGCCCACACGTCGAGCACCAATGTCAGGAGATCGAATCGGGATGAGCGCTGTCCGACACCCGCCGGCGACCGCGCCGGCGCTCGGCGAGGCCTACGGAGCGGTCCGCCAGGCGAGCGAGCACTTCGCCGCGCCGCTCGCGGTCGAGGACTACATGCTGCAGGCGACTCCCGACGTCAGTCCGATGAAGTGGCATCTCGCTCACGTCTCCTGGTTCTTCGAGACCTTCCTGCTGCGGCCGCACCTGAGCGAGTACCGCCCGATCGATGAGCGGTTCCTCTTCCTCTTCAACTCCTACTACAACGCGATAGGGCCCCAGCACAGCAGGCCCCAGCGGGGTCTGATCTCGCGCCCGACGGTCGCCGAGGTCTACGAGTACCGGCGGCACGTGGACGAGGGCATGCGCGTGCTGCTGGGCACGGCCGACGAGGATCAACTGGACGAGTTCTCCCCGCTGGTGACGCTGGGCCTCCACCATGAGCAGCAGCACCAGGAGCTCATGATCACCGACCTCAAGTACAACCTCGCCCTCAACCCGCTGCGGCCCGCCTACCACGACGCGGCGATCCCGCGCGGCGTCTCGACGCCGCCCCTGGAGTGGGTCGAGCACCCCGGGGGCGTGTCGCAGGTGGGATGGACGGGCGATGCCTTCGCCTTCGATCACGAACTGCCGCGCCACGACGTGCTGCTCTACCCGCACCGGATCGCCTCCCGCCTCGTCACCAACGGCGAGTTCCTCGCCTTCATGGCGGACGGCGGCTACGAGCGTCCCGAGCTCTGGCTCTCGCGGGGCTGGGGCAGCGTCCAGGAGGAGGGGTGGAACTCGCCGCTCTACTGGGAGCAGATCGACGGCGAGTGGTGGCAGTACACGCTCTCGGGGATGGAGAGGGTGGACGAACATGCTCCCGTCGTCCACGTGAGCTACTTCGAGGCGAGCGCCTACGCAGGCTGGGCGGGGAAGCGCCTGCCGCGGGAGGAGGAGTGGGAGCACCACGCATCGGCGCTACCCATCGAGGGCCGCTTCGTCGACGAGCGCCTCTACCAGCCGGTCGCCCTCGACACCGGCGGCGACCGGTCGACGCAGGGCCTCCAGCAGATGTACGGCGACGTGTGGGAGTGGACGAGCTCGGCCTTCCTGCCGTACCCGGGCTTCCGCCCGCTGGAGGGGGCGGCCGGCGAGTACAACGGCAAGTTCATGATGGGCCAGATGGTCCTGCGCGGCGGCTCCGTCGCCACGCCCCGTGGCCACATGCGCCCGAGCTACCGCAACTTCTTCTACCCGCCCGACCGCTGGCAGTTCATGGGGTTCCGGCTGGCCGAGGACCTGGACTAGCCCGACCCTGCCATGACCGACGACTCACGACGCGGAACACGGCGGCCGCCGGGGAGCGATCCCGGCGCCCTGCGCCCCGGTCTGACGCGGAGCGACCGCCGCGCGCACGGGGACCGGACGGGCCGGTTTACCGTCACGGCGCACACCACGGCGGAGGCCGAGCACCGCTCCGCCGTGGAGGAGATGGTCCGGGGGCTGACCGCCGAGCCGAAGAGGCTGAGCCCGAAGTTCCTCTACCACAACGACGGCTCGCGGCTCTTCGACGAGATCACGCGCCTCGACGAGTACTACCCCACGCGCGTCGAGCGCTCGCTGCTCGAGCGCCATGCGGGGGCGATCGTCACCGAGGTCCGCCCCGGAGAGATCGTCGAGCTGGGCCCCGGCAGCGGCCAGAAGAGCGGCATGCTGATCGGCCCGGGGCTCCGGGCCGGGACGCTCCTCCGCTACGTCCCCTTCGACATCAGCGAGTCGGCGGTCCGCGAGAGCGCGTCCTCGCTGCTGGCGGCGCACCCGGATCTCGACGAGATCGCCGGCGTGGTGGGCGACTTCGACCGGCATCTCTCGGCCATCCCGCCGACTCGGGGCACGCGCCTCGTCGCGTTCCTGGGATCGACGATCGGCAACCTCGACCCCCACGAGCAGCGCCGCCTGCTCGCGGATCTGCGCGGACTGATGCGGCGCCGTGACGACGCGCTGCTCATCGGTGTCGACCTGCTCAAGGACCGCCGCGTCCTCGAGCAGGCCTACAACGACCGCCGGGGCGTCACGGCGCTCTTCAATCTCAACTCGCTGGAGGCCGCGAACGACCTGCTGGGCGCGGAGATCGACGCCGGGCTGTTCCGGCACCGCGCCTTCTTCAACGACGAGCACTCGCGCATCGAGATGCACCTGGAGGCGCGCGCCGACGTCTCGTTCACGCTCCCCGCGGTCGGCGACACGGTCCGCCTGCGCGCCGGCGAGACGATCTGGACCGAGAGCTCCTACAAGTTCACGAAGGAGGGCTTCGCCGGGACGCTGCGCGAGGCGGGCTTCGGCGATGCGCGCTGGTACACGGACCGCGAGGAGATGTTCGCGCTCGCGCTCGCCCGTCCGCTCCTGCCCGCGGGGGCCTAGCCCTCCGGCCCCCAGGTGACGATCCCGATCTCGCGGAAACCCGCGGGGACGCGGATGCCGTCCGGCTCCCCCCACCACTCATCGAGCAGCTCGCACATCCGCCGCTCCTTCTCGGAGCCGGGGCGCAGCCAGAGCATGCGCCGGCCGAGCGCGCGCACCTCATCGGGGGCAGCCGGCTCGGGAGCGGCGCCGGTCGTGACGCGGCGCAGCTCGTAGGGGCGCCCGAGCGCTCCCAGCAGCGCCACGAACTCGCGCAGCGCCGGGAGCCGGGCGGGGGGCTCCCCGTGGACCGCCTCGAAGAGTCCGGCGAGCTGCGAGCCCCGGGGGAATTGCGCCAGCGCCACCACGCAGAGGCGCCGCGCCGCCCGCTCCATCGCCTCGATGAAGGGGCCCGGTTCGCGGATGTCGTAGAGACAGGGGGCGGCGAGCGCCACGCCGGCCTGCTCCGCCCCCCCCGCCGCCGGCCACCGCTCGTCGTGGACGACGAGATTGCTCACGCCGGCCGCCGCGACGCCCTCGGCGAGCACGCCCCGCATGGCGGGCGAGGGCTCGACCGCTATCACGCGCCGCACTCGCCCCGCGAGCGGGAGCGCGAAGCGCCCGCCCCCGGAGCCGATGTCGAGCCAGGAGTCTCCCTCCCGCGCCAGCGAGAGCAGCGCCTCGGCCTCGGCCGAGGAGGCCTGCCCCGGCCGGAAGCGCCCGGCGACGGGCTGGTAGTAGTCCTGCGCCTCGCCAATCTCGCGCACGCGGGCGACCTGCTCGGCGTCCCGGTCGACGAGGCGGGCCCAGCCCTCGCGGACCTCGTCCGGCGACGGCCGGAGCGCGTCGGTGAAGTCCATCGTGACCTCCGGTCGACCACGAGGCCGGCGCCCCTGCGCGCAGGCGCGCGGGGCCTCAGTTCCCGGGCTGTTCGCTCTCGAGCCGCTCGCGGACGCGCGAGACGAACTGGTCGAAGAGCCGGTCGGAGACGAACTTGATCAGCCGCGAGCCCATCTGTGCCATGCGGCCTCCGACGTTGGCGACGGCCGCGATCGAGGCCTCGGTCGCGCCGTCCTCGAGCGGTTGCAGCTCGCCCCGCATCTCGACGTCGGCGCTGCCGTCGCCGGCCCCGTGCGCGGAGACGCTCATCCGGTAGCGCTCGGCATCGAGCTCCTCGAAGCGCCCCCGGCCGCGGTAGCGTGCCTGTACCGGCCCGACCTTGATGCCGAGCCGGCCGGAGAATTCGCGCTCCGTCGTCTCGGTCAGCTCGGCACCCGGGACGCAGTCGACGACCTGCTCCGGATCGGTGAGGAACTCCCAGACGCGGTCGACCGGGGCGTTCACACGGAAAGTCTTCTCGACCCGGATCTCCATGACCGGACTCCTCCGCTCCGGGGCCCGGGATTCCCGCTACACTGTCGCCGGCGCAACGATCGTTATCGACGCCAGCGAGGGAGCAGGCCTGTGATACCCGGACCATTCGACTACTTCGCCCCGTCCACTCTAGACCAAGCGGTGGCCCTGCTTGCAGAGCACGGCCCCGATGCGAAGGTGCTGGCGGGCGGCCAGAGCCTGATCCCGCTGATGAAGCTCCGGCTCGCGGAGCCGCCGGTGCTCGTCGACCTGAACGGCGTCGGGGATCTCGCCGGCATCGAGGAGCGCGGCGATCATCTCCGCATCGGCGCGATGACGCGCCACGCCGCCCTCGAGAGCTCGGAGCTGATCGGCTCCCGCTATCCCTTGATCGCGGACGCCGCGGCCGTGATCGCCGACCCGCTCGTGCGCAATCGCGGCACCACCGGCGGATCGCTCGCCCACGCCGATCCCGCCGGCGATCTGGGGTCGGTGATGACCGCGCTGGACGCCGAGATCGTCGTCGCCGGGCCCTCCGGCGAGCGCACGCTCCCCATCGACGATCTGCTGCTGGGTCCCTTCGCGACGACCATCGAGGAGGGGGAGATCCTGGTCGAGGTCCGCGTGCCGCTTCCCCCGGCGGGAAGCGCGGGGGCCTACGAGAAGCTCGAGCGGAAGGTCGGCGACTTCGCCACGGCCGCCGTCGCCGTCCAGCTCACGCGCGAGAACGGGAGCTGCGCCTCCGTCGGCATCGGGCTCACCGCTGTCGGTCCGACGACGATCCGCGCGCAGGCGGCCGAGGACTCGCTACGGGGCGGCGGTCTGGGCGAGGGTGAGCTCCGCGCCGCCGCCGAGCTCGCGGCCGAGGCGGCGGAGCCGGCCGCCGATCTCCGCGGCTCCGAGGCGTACAAGCGGGACATGGTGCGGGTGCTGACCCTGCGGGCGCTCAGGCGGGCGATCGCGAGGACGGGAGGGTAGGGAGATGCCACAGATCAACGTGACCGCGAACGGCGTCGCCCACGAGGTGGAGGTCGAGCCCCGCCTGCTCCTCGTCCATCTGATCCGCGAGGAGCTGCGGCTGACGGGGACGCACATCGGCTGCGACACCACGCACTGCGGGGCCTGCACGGTTCTGCTCGACGGGGTGCCGGTCAAGTCCTGCACGGTCTTCGCCGTCCAGGCCGATGGCTGCGAGATCCGGACCGTCGAGGGGCTCGCGCAGGACGGCGCGCTGCACCCGATCCAGCAGGCCTTCACCGAGAAGCACGGCCTGCAGTGCGGGTTCTGCACGCCGGGAATGATGCTGACCGGGCTGGCGCTGCTCGAGGACAACCCCGATCCCGACGAGGCGGAGGTGCGCCGCGCGATCTCGGGCAATCTCTGCCGCTGCACCGGCTACGTGAACATCGTGGAGTCCGTGAGGCACGCCGCCCAGGCGATGCAGGGGAGCTGACCATGACGACCAGGACGAGCGCCGAGATCGGCGGCATGGGCCACAGCGTCCGCCGCAAGGAGGACGCCCGCTTCATCCGGGGCCAGGGCAACTACGTGGACGACATCGTCCGGCCGGGCATGCTCTACATGGACATAGTGCGCAGCCCCTACGCGCACGCCCGCATCACGAGCATCGACTCCCAGCGGGCACTCGAGGTCCCCGGCGTGCTCGCCGTCATCACCGGCGAGACGCTCAAGGAATACAACCTGCACTGGATGCCCACGCTGATGTCCGACACCCAGATGGTGCTGCCGGTGGAGAAGGTGATGTTCGCCGGGCAGGAGGTCGCCGCGGTGATCGCCACCTCCCGCTACGCCGCGGCCGACGGCGTCGAGGCGGTGGAGGTCGAGTACGAGCCGCTGGAGGTCGTCGTCGACCCCTTCCGGGCGCTCGAGCCCGGCGCCCCGGTGCTCCGCGACGACAAGGAGGGGAAGAGCGACAACCACATCTTCCACTGGGAGGTGGGGGACCGGGCGGCGACCGACCGCGCCTTCGAGGAGGCGGAGGTGACGGTCGCGCAGGATCTCTACATCCCGCGTATCCACGTCGCCTCCATCGAGACCTGCGGCTGCGTCGCGGAGTTCGACGCCACGAGCGGCCAGCTCACCGTCTGGATGACCACGCAGGCCCCCCACGCGATCCGGACCGTGTTCGCGCTGGTGGCCGGGCATGTCGGGCTCTCCGAGGAGAAGATCCGGATCATCTCGCCCGACATCGGCGGGGGCTTCGGCGGCAAGGTGCCGGTCTACCCCGGCTACGTGATAGCGGTCGCCGCCGCCGTGGTCACGGGGCACCCGGTCAAGTGGATCGAGGACCGCATCGAGAACCTGCAGGCCGACTCCTTCGGCCGCGACTACCACATGCAGGCGGAGCTGGCCGCAACGGGCGAGGGACAGATGACGGCGCTGCGCATCAAGACGCTCGCCGATCACGGCTACACCGATGCCGCGGCGAACCCCTCGCAGTTCCCGGCGGGGCTCTTCTCGATCTGCACCGGCTCCTACGACTTCGGTCAGGCCTTCGCCGAGGTGGACGGCGCCTATACCAACAAGCCCCCCGGCGGCATCGCCTACCGCTGCTCCTTCCGCGTCACCGAGGCGGTGCACGCCATCGAGCGTCTCGTCGACGTGCTGGCGAGCGAGCTCGAGATGGATCCGGCCGAGCTCCGGAAGCGGAACTTCATCGCGCCCGAGGCCTTCCCCTACCGCTCCGTGCTCGGATGGGAGTACGACAGCGGTAACTACGAGGGCGCGCTCGATCTGGCGATGGAGATGATCGGCTACGACGAGCTCCGCCGCGAGCAGGCCGAGAAGCGCGAGCGCGGCGAGCTGATGGGGATCGGCATCTCCAGCTTCACCGAGATCGTCGGAGCCGGGCCCTCGAAGCACTTCGACATCCTCGGGCTGAAGATGTTCGACAGCTGCGAGATCCGCGTGCACCCGACCGGCAAGGCGACGGCGCGTTTCGGCACGAAGTCGCAGGGCCAGGGACACGAGACGACCTACGCGCAGATCATCGCCGAGGAGCTCGGCATCCCGGCAAGTGACATCGCCGTCGAGGAGGGCGACACCGACACCGCGCCCTACGGCCTCGGCACCTACGCCAGCCGCAGCACGCCGACCGCCGGCGCCGCGGGCGCCGTCGCGGCCACGCGGGTCCGCGACAAGGCGCGGAAGATAGCGACCCACCTGCTGCGGGCGGAAGAAGTGATGGAGGACGACCTGGAGTGGGAGCCCGGGCGCTTCTTCGTCCGCAGCGATCCCGCGAAGGGTGTGACGATCCAGGAGATCGCGCTCGCCGCCTACACGGACTTCCCGGAGGGGCTGGAGGGAGGCCTCGAGGCGGTCTCCTACTACGACCCGCCCAACCTCACCTTCCCCTTCGGCAGCTACATCTGCGTGGTCGACATCGACACCGGCACCGGCGCGGTCACGGTCCGCCGCTTCGTCGCCGTCGACGACTGCGGCAACATCATCAACCCGATGATCGTGGAGGGGCAGATCCACGGCGGGCTCGCGATGGGGCTGGCGCCGGCGCTCTTCGAGGAGCTCTCCTACGACGAGGGCGGGAACCCGCTCAGCGCGAGCTTCACCGACTACCTGCTCCCGACCGCGGTCGAGACGCCGCGGTGGGAGACGGGGAAGACGACGACGCCCTCGCCGCACCACCCGCTGGGGGCGAAGGGCGTGGGCGAGTCGGCGACCGTCGGTGCGCCGCCGGCGATCGCCAACGCGGTGGTGGATGCGCTCTCGCACCTGGGTGTGCGCCACATCGACATCCCGATCACCCCGGACAAGGTGTGGGCGCTGCTCCGCGAGCACGGGGTGACCGACTAGCAGGGCTCCCGGCCGGGCCGGGAGCCGACCGCGGAGCGGAGTGAGGGCGATGCCGGCAGCGGACGACGCGCTCGCGCGCGCAGCCGAGCTCGCGGAGCAGCGCGAGCCCTTCGCGCTCGCCACCGTCGTCGCCTGCCGCCGCCCGACCTCGGCCTATCCCGGCGCGAAGGCGATCATCCGGCCCGGCGGGGCGTTCAGCGGCTGGGTGGGCGGGAGCTGCGCGCAGCCGCTGGTTCTGCGCGAGGCGCTGGCGGCGATCGAGGACGGGCGCCCGCGCCTGCTGCGGATCAGCCCCGATCCCCCGGCGCCGGGGGCGGTCGAGGAGGGCGTGATCGAGCTCGCGATGCCCTGCCAGAGCCAGGGAGCGCTCGAGATCTACGTCGAGCCGGTCCTGCCCCGGCCGCAGCTGCTCGTCGTCGGCGCCACGCCGCTGGCAGAGGCCCTCGTCCGGGCGGGGCAGCTCATCGGCTTCGAGGTCTCTGTCAGCGATCCGGACGCCACGGGCGAGCGCTTCCCGGGCGCCGACCGCATCGAGCCCGACCTGGATGAGGCGGCGCGGCGTGCGGGCGCCGGGAGCTACGTCGTGGTCGCGACGCAGGGGCAGTACGACGAGGAGGCGCTCGCGGCGGCGCTTGAGGCCGGGGCCGGCTACGTCGGCCTCGTCGCGAGCTCGAGACGGGGCGCCGCCGTGCTCGACTATCTGCGGGAGAGCGGCTTCGATGCCCCCGCCCTGGAACGGCTTCGCTGCCCGGCCGGGCTCGACCTCGGTGCGGTGACGCCCGGGGAGATTGCTCTCAGCATCGCAGCCGAGCTCCTCGAGCTCAGGCGGAGCGGCCACGAGCATGCGCCGGCGGCATCGGCGGATCACGACCCCGCGGCGGCTCCGACGGATCCCGGCGCCTCCGAGTCGGTCGATCCGGTCTGCGGGATGGCGGTGGAGATCCGCTCCGCGCGCCACGTCTCCGAGCACGAGGGCCTGGCCGTCTACTTCTGCGCCGCGTCCTGCCGCGAGCGCTTCGAGCGGGAGCCCGGGCGCTACCTGCCCCAGACGTCTCCGTCCCGGGAGCCGGCGTGACGGCCGGGGAGCGGCGCCGCAGCGGCGGCTCCCGGTGACGGGGCCGGTCTGCGGGCTCGTCCTCGCCGCCGGGGCATCCCGTCGCCTCGGCCAGCCGAAGCAGCTCCTGCCCTACCGCGGCACCATCCTGCTCGACTGGGTCGTCCGGACCGCCGAGGCGGCCAGCGGCCTCGACCAGGTGACGGTGGTGCTCGGCGGCGCCGCCCCCGAGGTCCGCGAGCGCCTCCGGCCGACGCGCGCCCGCATCGTGGAGAACCCGGACTTCGGCGAGGGCTGCTCCTCCTCGTACCAGGCGGGGATCGCCTCGCTCGACCGCTCCGCCGTGGCCGTGGTCGTCGTGCTCGGGGACCAGCCCGGGGTCGAGGCGGAGAGCATCGACCTGCTGGTCGCGGAGTGGCGGCGCGTCGGAGCCCGGATCATGGCGACCTCCTACCGGGGCGAGCGCGGTCATCCGCTGCTCTTCTCCCGCGAGCTGTTCGGCGAGCTCAACGGGCTTGAGGGCGACAAGGCCGCGTGGAAGATCCTCGATCGTCGGCCGGACTGGGTGCAGGACGTGGCGGTCGACCGGCGCCTTCCCCGCGACGTCGACACCTGGCGGGACTACGAGGCGGTCGCGGCGGACCGGGGCCCGCGCCCCGGGACCCGCTGAGCGTCCCCGCCCCGGAGAGCGGCGATGCGGGAGGTCCTGGCCGACATCGAGCGCTGGCAGCGGCAATCCGAGCAGATCGCCGTCGCCACCCTGGTCGATGTCCGCGGCTCGGCGCCGCGGCTCCCGGGCGCGCGCTTCTGCGTCACGGCGAAGGGTGAGGTCAGCGGCTCGGTGAGCGGCGGCTGCATCGAGGCCGATCTCTCCGAGCACGCGCGGGAGGTGCTGGCGGCCGGCCGGCCGGGGCTGGTCCGGTACGGGATCTCCGACGAGCTCGCCTTTGAGGTCGGGCTGAGCTGCGGCGGCGAGGTCGAGGTACTGGTGGAGCCGTTCCGGCCGGACCGGGCGTGGGAGGCGCTCCGCGACGCGCTGCTGGGCCAGCGCTCCGCCGCCCTCGCCGTCGGTCTTGAGCCGGAGGCGCTGACCGGCCGCCGGATGGTCGTGCTCGAGGACGGGAGCACGCAGGGGAGCGTCTCAAGCGAGCTCGACGGAGAGATCGCGGAGAGGGCCCGGGGCCTCCTGCGCACGGGCGGGACCGAGCGGCTCGCGCTCGAGGGGACGGCGGGTGAGTGCGTGGTCTTCCTGGAGGCCTTCCGGCCTCCCGCGCATCTCCTCCTGCTCGGGGCCGCCTTCGTCGCTCCGCCCCTCGCGCGGATGGCGAGCGAGGCGGGCTTCCGCGTCACGGTCGTCGACCCGCGGGCCGCGTTCGCGACCGGGGAGCGCTTCCCGGGCGCGGACGAGGTCGTGGTCGGCTGGCCCGACGAGGCACTGGAGCGGGCCGACCTCGGGCCCCACTCCTATATCGTGATGCTGCTCCACGACGAGAAGTTCGACGTGCCGGCGCTGCTCCCCGCCCTCGCTTCCGACGCGCGGTACATCGGCGTGCTGGGGAGCCGCCGCACCCACGAGCGGCGCCTCGACCAGCTCCGGGAGCGCGGCGCGAGCGAGGCGGCGCTGGCCCGCCTCAGGGCCCCGATCGGACTCGATCTCGGGGGCAGGGAGCCGGCGGAGATCGCCGTCTCGATCCTCGCGGAGATGCTCGCCGTCCGCTACGGCCGCGAGGCGGAACGGCCGCTGCTCCCCGCCTGATCCGCCTCCCCGCGGGAGCCCGGGTCAGGCCGAGATGTACTCCTCGAGCAGCCGCGCCGCCTCGGCAGGGCTCCCCTTCGGCATGTAGATGATCTGCAGATCGGCGCCGCCGTCGGCGCGCTCCCGGAGCCGCTCCCTCACCTCCGGCATCGTCCCCACGACCTCGTTGTCGCGCACCATGCGGTCGCTGACCTCGGCCATCGCCTTCTCGCGGTCGCGCGACTCCGCCCACGCCGCCTGGACGGCGCGGACCTCGTCGGCCCAGCCGATGCGGGTCATCATCTCGTGGTAGTAATCCCACATGCGGTTGATGTAGTTCTCGATGCGTGCCCGCGCCTCGTTCATCGTCTGCTCGTCGTTGACGCCGTCGAGCAGGTAGATCGGCGTGTGCGGGGCGATGGTGATCTCCGAGACGTCCCGTCCCGCCAGCTCGGCGCCCTCGCGCAGGTAGTCGCGGAGCTCGCCCATCTGGGTGCTCGGCCAGTGCACCGGCATGATCCCCTCCGCGATCTCGCCGGACTGCACGAGCGACCTCGGCGTGATGGCGCCGATCCAGACCGGGACGTCGTCGCGCGGACGGTCGTAGCGGATGCTGAAGCCGCGATCGAGCGTGAAGATCTCGCCGCGGTAGTGCAGCCTCTCGCCGCGGATCAGGATCTTGAAGATCTCCGTGTACTCGCGAAGGCGCCTGAGCGGGCGCCGGAACGGGACGCCGTGCATCTGCTCGCCGACCAGCTGGCTGGAGACCCCGATCCCCAGCATCATGCGCCCCCCGGAGATCACCTCGAGGCTCGCGTATTCCTGCGCGAGCACGGCGGGAGAGCGCGAGTAGACGCTCACGATGGTGGTGCCGATCTGAATGCGCGAGGTGTTCTCCGCGATCAGCGAGAGCCAGGGGATCGCCGAGAGCTGCCACGCCTCCGGCACCGCCACCAGCTCGTAGCCGAGGTCCTCGGCGATCCGGATCTTCTCGAGCGTCGCGCGCCAGTCGCCCCCGAACCCGGTCATCAGTCCCAGTCGCATACGCTCCTCCGTCCCGGGCGCCGGTCGGCGATCTCCGGCCGGACCGCGTCGCGGCCGGGTCGTCCGACGGATCGGAGCTTACGGGCTCGGGCTCGGGCGCGGGTCGGGGGCCGACGCGCCGCCGCCGTCCCGGGCGCGGCTTCGCCTCGAATGCGCCTCGTCGCCCGGCGTGGCCATTACGACTGTGCTAGCCTCGCCTCGCGGCCGGCACGGCTCCCGCGGCCGGCACGGCTCCCGCCGCCGGCGGGTGCCGCGGCGGCGGGGCGCCCGCGGTCCCCGCGGGGGGGGCCCGCGCCGCCGGGGCTCGGGGCGGCACCGCACGGCAGGGGGACCGATGGCACTCTACGGCGTCGATCTTCAGAGCATGGAGGCCGCCACCTTCGAGATCCGGGGCGAGATCGCGGTCGTCACGCTCAACCGACCCGAGGCGCTGAACGCCCTCAACACCGCGATGCACCGCGACATCGCGGCCTGCTGGGAGGAGATCAACCACGACGATCGGATCCGCGCCGCCGTGGTGACCGGGGCGGGCCGCTTCTTCTGCGCGGGGCGCGACATCAAGGAGTTCGTCGGGACCTACGGCGCCGGCGAGGCTCGGGTCTTGAGGCCGGTCGATGACCCCGACCACGAGATGTTCGGCGCAACCGCGAACCACTGGCACGTCCGCAAGCCGCTGGTGGGGGCCCTGAACGGGCCTGCGGTGGGCGGCGGGCTCGAGCTCGCGATCATGTGCGACACCATCGTCATGGCGGAGGGTGCCTACATCGCCGACCTGCACGCGAAGATCAACGCCGGCGGCATGATCTCGCTCAACGGCTTCCTGCCCCCGATGATCGCGCGCGAGGTCACGATGACCGACCGCCGCCTCACGGCGGAGGAGTGCCGCCGCTGGGGCTTTGCGAACTACGTCACGCCCGCGGGCCGCGTGCTCGAGCAGGCGATCGAGATCGCGGAGGCGACGGCGCGGATGGGTCCCGACTCGATCCGGCACCTCAAGCAGGGCTCCATCGATCTCCAGCTGGCGTCCGGGAACATCGCGACGCCGGAGGGCCACGAGGAGCGGCTCCGGACGCTCCGCGAGCGGCGGGCGAGAACGGCCGGCGACCGCGACCTCATGGAGGGAATGAAGGCCTTCGTCGAGAAGCGCGAGGCGCAGTACGAGCGCCCCGCGGGGGGCAATCGAGGCTAGCGCCGCCGCCGGTCGCGGGCCGCCGGGGTCCGCGCCGGGCGGACGGGAAGGAGAGAGGACGTGGTCAGGCTCATCGACGTGCACCGGCATCTGTGGGGCTTCGACTGGTTCCCGCCGAGCCACCTGCCGAAGCTCACCGCCGAGTCGCTGGCCCGCCGCACCGGCCGCAGCGTCGAGCAGGTGATGGAGCGGATCCGGCAGTCGCCGACGATGGAGTCGACGGGAGCGGGAGCCGTCGCCGAGATGGATCACTACGGCATCGACCACTCCGTCATCCAGACGCTCGACTGGGGGCTCGCCTACGGGCCGGAGGAGGACAACCAGCTCTCCGTGGAGGAGTTCCACCGCCTCACCTACGAGGCGGCGGCGCACCATCCCGGGAAGCTGTGGGCGATGTGCGGCGTCGATCCGCGCCGCCCGCGGGCCGTCGCCTTCTTCGAGGACTGCGTCAGGAACCAAGGGGCCGTCGGCCTCAAGGTCTACCCACCGAACGGCTACCAGGCGAACGATGAGCGCTGCTTCCCGATGTACGAGAAGGCGATCGAGCTCGACGTCCCGGCCCTCATCCACACCGGCGGCAACATCTGGGCGTGGGCGGAGTGGGTGGAGCTGGTGGCGCGTCGCTACCCCGAGCTCCGCATCATCATGGGGCACGCGAACCTGTCGGGGCCGTTCGAGAGCGGAACCTACTGGCGCGGGCTGATCGCCGCCTCGAACAAGCGCAACGTCTGGCTCGACCTCACCGACTGGCAGGTGACCGGCGCCGTCGACGAGCGCAACATCCCGCAGCTGCTCCGCGTGATCCGCATCTTCCTCGACCGCGTCGGGCCCGACCGCATCGTCTGGGGCACGGACCTGCCCCAGGCCGGTGTCGGGAGCCTGGCCCGCGGCCGCACCGAGATCTGGACGGACATCTTCGTGAACCTCCCTGACTGGGGCTCGCGCCACGGGATCGACTTCACCGAGGAGGAGCGCGACGGGATCTGCTTCCGGGCCGCGGAGCAGGCCTTCAGCAACGTCGACTTCGACCAAGCGTAGGCGCCGGGTGCCGCGCGGCTGCGGCGCGCCGCGGGCGGAGGGGGAGGCGGTGGCGGAGCACCCGCTGGCGGGCACCGTCGTCGTCGACGCGACGCAGGGGGTCGCCGGCGGCTACGCCTCCTGGCTGCTCTCAGCGCTCGGCGCGCGCGTGCTCAAGGTCGAGCCCCCCGGCGGCGAGCGCCTGCGCCGGCTCGGCCCCTTCCCCGGCGCCCGTCCCGATCCCGAGCTCGGCGGGCTCCACCTCGCCCTGAACGCCGGCAAGGAGAGCGTCGTCCTCGACCTCGACGGCGCCTCGGGGCGGCGCGAGCTGCGCCGGCTCCTGGGCACGGCGGAGATCCTGCTCGAGCCGGCCGGCCCCGGCGTCCCGGGCGGGCTCGATGCCGGCGACGACGAGCTCTCCCGGGGGCATCCGGCGCTCGTCCGGGTGTCGCACTCCGCCTTCGGTGCGGAGGGGCCGTATGCCGGCAGGCTCGGCTCCGAGATCGTGGACTACGCGATGGGCGGCTGGATGTACTTCTGCGGGGAGCCGGGAAGGCCGCCCCTGATGGTTCCCGGCTACCAGGCGGAGCTCCACGCCGGGATGCAGCTGGCCGCCGGCTCGCTCGCGGCGCTCTGGCACGCGCGCCGCTCTGGCCGCGGGCAGCACGTCGACGTCTCGACCTTCGAGTCGATGGTGAGCGCGCACGTCTTCCTCCTCTCGAACTGGATGCAGGAGGGGGAGGTGGACCGGCGGCGCGGCACGACGCTGCTCCGCTGCGCGGACGGCCTCCTACTCGTGACCTTCCCCCGCCCGCAGCTCTACGAGCTCATCGGCGAGCCGGAGCGCGCCGACGACCCGCGGTGGTCCGATCCGGCGCGCTCCGCGGAGGCGCGCGGGGAGATGATCGAGCGCATCGCGCGCTGGGTGGCGGGCCGGACGAGGGAGGAGGTGCACGGGCGGGCCCAGGAGCTGCGGCTCCACTCCCTCACCCCCGTCGACTCGGTCGAGGAGCTCGCCGCCTCGCCGCAGCTCGCCTTCCGCCGCTGGTGGCGGAGCGTCGAGCACCCGCGCGCCGGTGCGCTGGAGCTCCCGGGCCCGCCCTGGGTGATGTCGCGGAGCCCCACCGGGACGGAGCGGGCGGCTCCCCTGCTCGGGGCCCACGGCGCGCCCGGCCCCGCCGTCGAGCGCGCCGCGCCGGGGAACGGCGACGCGCTGCCGTTCCGGGGTCTCCGCGTCGTCGAGGTGACGAACAGCTGGGCGGGGCCCCTCTGCGGCATGCACTTCGCCGACCTCGGGGCCGACGTCATAGTCGTCGATCCCCCGGTGGCCCAGGCGACGCGCTCCTGGCACTACCCCGCCGGGCAGAGCTGGCCCCGCGCCCACGACCGCGGCCACGGCTTCCACCAGTTCAACCGCAACAAGCGCGGGGTCTCCTTCGATCTGACGACCGGTGAGGGGCGGGCACTCTTCCTGCGGCTGGTCGAGACGGCCGACGTGCTCATCGAGAACAACAGCCCCGGGGTCTTCCCCCGGCTCGGCCTGCCGTTCGAGCTGCTCGCAGAGCGCAACCCGCGGCTCATCAGCTGCTCGATCCCGGCCTTCGGCTCGGACGGCCCCTTCGCCCCGTACCGCGCCGCCGGATCGAACATGGAGGCGACGACGAGCGTGGTCTCGCGCACCGGCTACGGGCCCGGGGAGCTCCACGCCACCGGCTCCTTCCACACCGACCCGGTCGGGGGCACCCACGCGACCGTCGGGATTCTCGCGGCCCTGCTCGAGCGCGAGCGGAGCGGGCGGGGCCAGCACATCGAGGTCTCGTTGCTGGAGAGCGGCGCGCTCTTCGCCGTCGAGGCGCTGATGGACTTCCGCCTCAACGGGCGCATCGCCGGTCCACTGGCGAATCGCTCGGAGCGCGCCGCCCCGCAGGGGGCGTACCGCTCGGCGGGGGACGACTGCTGGCTCGCGCTCTCCGTCGAGAGCGATGAGCAGTGGAGGGCGCTGTGCTCGGTCATGGGGCGTCCCGAGCTGGCCGCGCGCTTCCCTTCGGCCCCGGCGCGCCGCGAGCAGCACGACGAGATCGATCGGGCGATCGAGAGCTGGAGCAGCGACCTCGACCACCACGAGGCAACGAGGCGATTGCAGGCGGCCGGGGTGCCGGCGGGGCCCGTGCTCGCGAACTGGGAGATCGTGAGCGACCCGCATCTCTTCGAGCGCGGCTACTGGGTCGACACGGTGCATCCCGAGGTGGGCTACCAGCGCTACGAGGGACTCCCGTGGAGGCTCTCGCTGACCCCGCCCGCCCCGCGGGCCCGCGGGGCACCGCGCTTCGGCGAGCACAACGCCGAGATCCTGGGGGAGCTCGGCGTCGGCGCGGGAGAGCTCGCCGCGCTCCGGGCCTCTGGCGCCGTCCTCGACGCGCCCCGCAGCCTGCGCGTCATGCCCGGGCGCTAACGGCCGCGGCGCCTGTGACGGCGCCCGTAAGAGCGGATCGCGCGCAGGAAGTCGATGCGCCGGAACTGCGGCCAGAAGGCGTCGCAGAAGTAGAACTCGCTGTAGGCGCTCTGCCAGAGCATGAAGCCGGAGAGCCGCAGCTCACCGGAGGTCCGGATCACCAGGTCGGGGTCGGGGACGTCCGGCGCGTAGAGGAAGCGGGAGATCTCCTCCGCGTCGAGGCCGCTGGCCACGCCCTCGAGGGAGTCGCCGCGCCCGACGTGGTCGGCGATCATGCGGCGGACCGCGTCCACGATCTCATCGCGGCCGCTGTAGCCGACCGCCACCAGCAGATCTCCGCCGGCGTGGTGCGCCGTTGCCTCCTCGACCTGCTCGATCGCCGAGACGGTCGACGGGGGCAGCAGGTCGCGGCGCCCGACCGCCCGGATGCGCCGCGGCAGCACGGCTTGGCGCTGTCTCTCCGCGAGGCCCGAAACCCGCTCTTCGACGATCCCGAAGATGGCGTCGAGCTCGGCGGCGGGGCGCTGGAAGTTCTCGGTCGAGAGCACCCAGATCGTGACGGCCGGGATGCCGAGCTCGTCGCACCAGCCGACCAGCCGCTCGACGTTGTCGGCGCCCTCGCGGTGGCCGTCGCCCACCCGCGCAAGACCGGATGTCCGCGCGAAGCGGCGGTTGCCGTCGGGGAGGATGCCGACGTGCTGCGGGATCGCGCCGTGTCGCACCTCGGCCTCGAGCCGGCGCTCGTAGTAGCGGTAGACGAGCCCCAGCAGCACCCGCAGCATGCGTGCCTCCCGGCAGGAGGCGGACGAGATGTCGGCGCCTCGGTCGGTCAGGAGGAACCTAGCGCCTGGGCATGGCGGGCGAAAGAGCTGCACCCAGGGATCCCGCATCAGCTCGGAGCCGCGGACGGAGCGCGCGGGCAGGCGCCGGAGCAACCTGTCTCCGCGGCGACCGCGCGCTGCTGCCGTGCGCCGCGTTCCGGAGCGACCGCGCGGCCTGATGTCGATCCGGGAGCCGTATGCGCCGCCGCCGCGGGCACCGGGCTACCCGGACGCCGAGGTCGACATAAAGGATGGCGAATCGAGCCGGCCCGGGGGTCGCGGCGCCTTGTGAGCGGCCCCCGTGACGCGACATAGTCACCCGGTGCCGTCGTGCGCACGTGGCGGGAGGAAAGAGATGGCGGGACTGACTCTGACGGGGATCGAGGGGAAGGTCGCCGTCGTCACGGGCGCCGGCCGCATGAAGAGCATCGGGCGGAGCATCGCCCTCGAACTCGCCAGGGCGGGTGCGGACGTCGTCATCACCGGCAGCGGACGCCCGCCCGAGCGCTACCCGGACGACGAGAAGGCGGCGGGCTGGCGGGACGTCGCCTCCGTCGCCGAGGAGATCGAGGCCTGCGGCCGTCGGGCGTTGCCGCTCGCGAGTGACGTCGGCGACGAGGGCGCGGTGCGCGACCTCCTGGGCCGCACCCTCACGGAGTTGGGGCGGGTGGATTTCGTCGTCAACAACGCTGGCGCCGCGCGCGGCCCCGACCGCGTCCCGGTCGTCGAGATGCCCATCGATGTCTGGGACACGGTGCTCAGGATCAACCTGAGGGGACCGTTCCTCATGTCCAAGATCTTCGGCCAGCAGCTCATCGACGCCGGCAACGGCGGCGCCATCGTCAACATCTCTTCCCTCGCCGGGAAGACGCTCGGCCCCAACGCGTCTGCCTACGTCGCGAGCAAGGCCGGCCTCCAGGGTCTCACCGGCTCCATGGCGCAGGAGATCGGACGCCACGGCGTCCGCGTGAACGCCCTCTGTCCCGGCTTCGTCGACACCTCGCGCGTCGCCGACCTCTTCGAGGACGGTGAGTTCCCGGCCCGGCTCGAGCGCATCCCCCTCGGGCGCGTCGGAGAGGGCGAGGACGTCGCCTGGGCGGCGGTCTACCTGTGCAGCGATCAGGGCTCGTGGATCTCGGGACAGTCCATCAACCTCTGCGGGGGCACCGTGGTCGCACGGTGACCGGGAGAACACCCGCGGGAGCCTCCGCGGTGGCCAGAGTCGCGGACTCCGTCCGGCGCGGGCTCGGGATGGGACCGGGCGGCGGCCGGCACATCGACCCGGTGAGGCGTGCGCCGGGGCGCAGCGCCTGTTATCTGATGGCCGCGACGAGCGGCGCGGCGCGATGAGCCGCGCCGCCGGCGCGCTCCGGCTCGTGCGTGCGGCGCCGCGTCCGGTCGCGTCGTGGGCGCTGCTCGCCGTCGGTGCGGTCCTGCTCTTCGCGTCCGGGTGGGTGCTGTGGGCCGACGAGGTGCTGTTCGACGCGGACGGCTTCAGCGAGCGCGCGGTGCGCGCCCTCGACGACGAGGAGACGCGCGGATACGTCGCGGGGGCCATCGTTGACGGGCTGATCGAGGAGGGCTCGTCCGACCTGATCGCGGCCCGCCCACTGATCGAGGCGGCCGTGCAGGCCGTGATCGGCAGTCCGGCGTTCGAGCAGCTCTACGAGACGGCGCTGCGGGAGACGCACCGCACGCTCTTCTCCAGAGAACCGATCGTGCTCCAGATCGTGGACGCCTCCGTGGTGGTGAAGCCCACGCTGGCGAACTTCAACCCCGAGCTTGCCGAGTCGATCCCGGATCTCGACACCGAGTTGCTCGCGATCGCCGACTCCGAGTACCTCCACGCCGCGCTCACCGTCTCCGAGCGCGTGCGCGTCCTGGCGCTGGTGTTGCCCTGGCTCGCCCTAGCCGCGTTCGCGGCCTCGTGGGCCGTCGCGCGCCGGCGGCGGCGTGCCGCGATGCGTATCGGCATCGCCTTGGTCGTCGTCGCCGTGCTGACGATCGTGCTCCTCGACGTTGCGAGGGCCGCGCTCGCAGTCCTCGCCGGCGGCGGGCGCCCGGGCGCGGCCATCGAGGGCGTCTGGAACGCCTTCCTCGGCGACCTGCGGTCGTGGAACGTCACGATCGCTGCCGCCGGGGCGGTGCTGGCGACGGCGGCGAGTCCGTGGTTTGCCGGGCTCGACGCCTCGCAGGCCCCCGGGCGCCTGTGGCGACTCGTGGCAGCGCCCGGCTCGCACGCCGGGCAGGTCGCACGGGCCGTCATCGCGGTCGCCATCGGCTGGGCCGCGCTGGTGCACCCGCGGGACCTCATCGAGATCACCGTCGCGCTCGCCGGGCTCGCGGCCGTCTACTGGGGGCTGGTGGAGCTGATCCGCCTGCTCTGGGTGGAGCGCGCCACCACGGCCCACGAACTCGCGCGCAGCGCCGCCTCCGCGGCGCGGCGACCCCGGCTCTCTCTCGCCGCACGCGTCACAGCACTGGCGGCTCTGCTCGTCGCCGGCGTCGCCACCATCGCGGCCCTGCTCTTCAGCGTCGGCGTCCTCGGCGGCGAGGGCGGTCGCAGTGCGCTGGCGGAGGCCACCGTCTGCAACGGCCACGCCGCACTCTGTGACCGGCCGCTCGACGAGGTCGCCTTTGCCGCCACACACAACTCGATGTCCGCGGCCTCCGAGGGCTGGTTCTTCGCCGCACACCGCGACGGCATCGCCGAGCAGCTCGAATACGGCATCCGCGGTCTGCTCATCGATGTCTGGTTCGGCTCTCCCGCGCCCAACGGCGTCGCCACGGACCTGCTCGGCGGCGATCGCGACGTCCTGGTCGAACGCTACGGCCTCGAGGCCGTCGAGACGCGCGAGCGCATCGCCGCGCGTCTCGGCCCGACGGGCGGCCGCGAGCTGTACCTCTGCCACGGCTTCTGCGAACTCGGCGCGACGCCGCTGCGCGATGGCCTCGACGCCATCCGCCGCTTCCTCGTCACCAATCCGGCGGAGGTGATCATCGTCTTCATCCAGGACGAGGCTCCCGCGGCCGACATCGCCGCCGCCTTCGAGGGGGCCGGCCTCGACCGCTACGCCTACGCCCACGCCGGCCGTGCCGCACCGTGGCCGACGCTGGGCGACCTCATCGAGCGCAACCAGCGGCTGGTGGTGATGACCGAGAACTCGCCGGATGCGCCGGTCCCCTGGCTGCACCGCGGGTTCGATGTCGTGCAGGAGACGCCCTTCCGGTTCCACGCCGTCGACGACCTCAGCTGCGAGCGCAACCGCGGGCCCGCCGACGCATCACTGTTTCTCGTGAACCACTGGATCGAGGACATCGCGCCGTCGCCCGGGGATGCCGAGCTGCTGAACGCCCGCGACGTGCTGCTGCCGCGGCTACGCGAGTGCGCGGCCGAGCGCGGCCAGCTCCCGAACCTGGTGGCGGTGAACTTCTACCGCCTCGGCGACCTGATGGCGGTCGTGGACGAGCTCAACGGGGTGGGCGCCGCCGGCAAGTAGGCGCCGGCCGACTCGCTCCCGGCGGGACACCCGCATCCACACGGAGTCGCGGCGCGTGGCGCCCGATGAGCCCGGCCGTGGCCTTGGGGCGCCGCTCCGCATCATGTCGGTGCGGGAGGCTGGCCGCCGTCACGTGCGGAGCGGCAGCGACGATCCCGCCCGGGAGCGGGCGGCCCCTACCACTTGCCAGACCGCTCGGCGTGTGCGTGGTCAGGCAGCTGATACGTCAAGCCGGCGTCGTCGTAGGCGGACGCCTCGAGAAGCGTCGAGAAGCTCGCGGGGCCGCCTCCTCGGATCCGCGCCAGTGCTCCCCGGATGTGCCGGTCGGCCCGAAACCACAACAGCGGGAAGGGCACTCTGTTCGTGGGAAACCTCAGTTCGTCGGCGAGTTCGTTCCCGATGAGAGCACGCGAGACGGGGTAGATCACGCTATTCACCAGCTTCGCTCGTTGCTCCGGGGCATCGATGCCCGCGACCAGCGGGGCGGAGTTGATCAGAGCGTTCGTCATGATGATCGCCTCCTGCGTCGGCGGAGGCTCACACAGGGAACCGATCCGGTAGAGTCGCAGGGCGTCGCTCTCGTCGGTGAAGAGGATGGTCTCGGGGATGCCCATGAGATGGCCGGCGTAACGCCAGACGTCGTGGAACCCGGCCCGCTCCTCCCTGCTGTAACGAGCTCCCAGCGCCTCCGAGTGCTTGACGGTGCGCGCGGCGAAACAGCTAACGGCGTAGCCCAGGTGCGCAGCGCTGATCGGGACGCCCCAGGCATCGCGCTCCCATTCCTCGGTCTCTCCCAGCAGTCGCCGGATCTGCGCGTGCACGAACCGGATGCGGACGGAGAGTTTCCACCCGTCGCCGTACCGTTCCAGCCCGCCGGGCCAGAAGATCTCCATCTGATGCCGATTGTTCTGCTTGAGCCGCCACACGCCGTTGTCGAAGATGCGGCCGGTCTGCACGAAAGACTTGCTGATCAACGTCGCGAAGCCGTCTATCAGCACGCCGGTGACGAAGGCCGACAGGATCAGGACGGAGTTTTTCTGGAATGCGCGGACGCCCGGCTGGAAGGCGTCGTGATCGAGCCAGTCCGGGTCGCGTTGCGCCGCATCATCGAAGAAGTCGCGCAGCAATGGCGGCGCGCTCTTAAGACCGTCGCGATCCTGATCCATCCCGGCGCGCAGAAGGGCGGCGCTCTGATCCCGAGGCAGCCCTGCCAGTTCTTCCACCACCGCGTCCATGACCGGGTCGCCAACGTGGGTGTGAGCGACGTAGTTGTCCGCGGTCTCTCGGTCGACGCGGCGGGCCCTCGCGTAGCCAGCCCTGTAGTCCGTTGGCACGTCCATCAATCTGACGCCGACAGGTCTCGCGAGCAGGGGTGTCGTGTGCGTCCGTAAACGGCGGCCATGAGATTGCCCCGCTCGGCTATGTCCTCGGCTCTGGCGTCGTGCAGCGCCATCTCCTCGCCGGCGTCGGTGGGGAGTGTCCTGGCTCGGTACTCCACCGCACGCGCGTCACCCGGTAAGGCGAGGTCCCCGGCAGCGGAGCTTCGCCGATCCCGCACAAGACCAACTCCAGCGGTGATCACACTCACGGTAGCGGGGGTGACCACCGCGACAGCGGCCATCTCGATACCAGTGTCGATCTCCTGCCTGCTCATCTGCCGGCTTCCAGGCGGCGCACTGCGGGTAGTATACGAAGTCGTGGGTTCTCACGCGGCGGGGCGCGCCGGTTCGGCGGCGCGGCGTGCCGGTTCGGACCCCGACTGCGGCCGCGCGTATCCCTCGAAGGATGACTGTCTCCAGCAGCGGGTCTGAACTTCGCGACTCCTCGCGGGCGGGGAGCCTCACATCCCCGCCGCGACGTTGAAGACAGTGCCTGTGACCGAGGTGGTGGCCGCGTAGCAGGCCTCAGGTGGAGAACACGTCACGAGCGCGAGCCGTGCGCTCCAGGTGATGAGCTCCAGACTCCCAGGCGGGCGGTCACATTCTAGGTACGCTCGATGACACCACACGCCAGGCGGGCACCGGTGTCAGGCTCGGATTCGCCGTAGGTATCTGGCCGTTCGTGCACGATGATGGCGGAGCCGTCTGTGTCAAGAATGGAATGGCGCGGGCCCTCATCCAGCGTAATGCCCACGGTAAAGAAGTCGGCGCGGGCAGAACCATCAGAGGCGGCGTAGATATTGGGCAGGTCACCGCTGTGCGCCTCACCCGATCCGCCGCGCTTCCAGGCCGCATGGACAAAGCCGTGTTCCGCGTCCGTCGGGTTGAAGTGGTCGCCTGCGGCGGCGAAGTCCGGCGTACACGCGCCGACCTCGTGGATGACGAAGGCGTGGCCGCCCGGAGGCAGTCCCTTCATGTCGGCTATGACCAGAACCCCGCTGGCAGTCTGGCGGAATCTCACCGTGCCGACGGTCTCGCCGTGCGGCGATGCGAGAGTGGCTTCAGCCGTCAGGCCGGGCGTAGGTTCATGCTCCCCGCCGGTCCTGACGACGAAGAGCATCAAGCCGACCGCGATGACTATCACAAGGGGTGACAGGGCAAGAACCACGAGTGGCAACCCTCGAGTCATGAAGGCCTCCTCGCGGCGACATGATACATCATATCAACAATATCGAAGCCGATAAGGCGGGCCGGGACTCTGTCTTCCTTCTGCCACACCAGTTCCTGGCGCTTGAAGCGACCGCCATGATCCGGGGCGTCGCCGAGTTCTTCCAGTACCGGCGCGTTGGGTGCCAATTGGGTGCCAACTAGTGTCTTTGCCGGCCGCGCCGGCGCGAGGAAGATGAGCGCCGGGGGCCGCGTACTATCCTGTGCGGCCCGGGCACGCCAGGGCCGGAGCGGTGATCGGGGATGGGCTTGTCCACGCACCCATCGTTCCTCGAGGTGCATCGGCTCGATGCCCGCTGCGGTGGCTGCTGGACGTCGTTTCCCCGGCCGTGTCGATGCGGCGGACAGATCCACGCGGAGCTCGGCGACAAGAACGCGGCCGGAGATATCTGGCTCAGGCGATGGTGCTCGAAGTGCGGCATCGATTGGGACGATCCCATTCCGGACGAATCGTAGCCAACGAGGTCGGGAATTCTGGTCTCGATTCGGCAACTCGGCTTCGGGCAGTCGGGCCCCGAGAGCCGCGGCCGACCGACCGGTCAGGGCTCCGGACGAAAGTGGGGATGTGCCACAGCCTCATGGGGCCAAAGGAACTCGAATCCCGCTGCGAGCGCGTACCGGCGGTCAAGGTCCTCCCGGTCGCCGATGTGCCAGTACGCGTCCGCCTCGAACTTGGCTTTCACATCCGGCAACATGTGCTTTGAGACAACAAAGTCGACCTCGATGTCGTGTGCGGCCCAGATCGCTCGTTGACCGCTCAGCGTGCGATCGGAACAGCTGCCGATCAGAAAGCCTTTGTCGCGTACCCGGCGGACCATGTCCATCGTCAAGACGCCGGGGGGATCGCCGACCTCTAGCGTGCCGTCGATGTCGAAGCTGATCAGAATCACCACGGGCTATTCCCTGTCCTCGACCGTGACTAGTCGGGGGTGGCGCTCCACACGGTGAAGTTCCCCCCGAGGGGCATCGGCCCGCCGGAGACGGCCACTTCCGGCTTGACGCCGGTGACCTGTCTCGCGCCGGCGCGGCCTTGCAGCTGCTGAATACAGTCCGTGTGCATCCAGACCCGGCTTCGGCCACTCCCGACGTTGCCCCCGCTGGGGGAGACCGGGTTGGGGCCTTCGATGCTGATGTCGGTCCGGTAGAAGTCCAGTGCTTCCCCGAACTGGATCCCGCGATAGCCTAGCCCTTCCAGGTGGAATTGGTGGAAGAGCGAGAAGCCGTCGTACATGTTCTCAAAGGAGAGATCATCTGCGGTGATCCCCGCGCCTTCGTAGATCTTGCGAGCGGAGCGCGCAGTTTCGGCTTCCACCTCATCGAGCGTGGGAGTCAGGCTGCGGGGCAGGGCGTTACTGGACGCGTGATTGAGGATGTAGACGGGCTTCTGTCTCATGTCCGCCGCGCGCTCGGCCGTGGCAAAGAGGTAGGCGCCGGACATCATTATGGGAATATCGTTGTCGAACAGGTTGGCGGGTTTCGCGATCCAGCGCGCCGCGAGATAGTCCTCTCGTCCTAGTTCCTCAGGCCGGTGCTGCGCCCAGTAGCCCTCGGGGAACATGAGCCCGTTGCGGCGGGAATTCTCCATGAACGGCGCCATCATTTCGTGGCTCTTGCCGTACTTGCGGCAGTACTCCGCGAATTGCAGGGCCGTGCCGTACGAGGCGGGACCGCCCCATAGTCGGGTTATGGCGGCGGTGCCGGGCAGGGTCTCCTCGGCGTTGGCCCCGCCCTGGTAGTAGCGGCCCTCGAAGTTGTGCCAGCTCTTGACAACGAGGCAGGTGTGGGTCAGACCGTCGCCCACCGCCTGAGCCGTCACATTGAGCGCGTTCGACATGCAGCCGGGCCCGTACATCGTGAACTGGACGTTGGCGAGCTCCGGCATGTTCGCGAGCAGCCACTCAGTACTGAGCTTCGCGATGCCGTCGAGCGGGTCCTCCGTCTGCTGGAAGCTCTGGATCACGTCCGCGGGAAGCGGCTTGCCTTCCTCCCAGAAGGCGCCGGTCGTGGTGGCGGGGACGACTACCAGACCATCGATCTGCTCGGGCGCGACGCCGGCATCGGCGATCGCCCGCCGGATCGCCTGAATGCTGAGGGCACCGACGCACGTCTCGGGGCGCCCGTCCCAGCGCCGGGCCGTCGGCGCGTGGCCGACGCCGACGGCGGCGACCTTGCCGCGGTGCTCCCAGATGCCAAGCCCTTCGTCGTTGCGGTACATCGCATCCGGTGCGGTTGGTGTCGTCATGGCGCGCACTCCCTTGCCGTACGGGCCGTCTGGTGGATCGGAATCAGTCGGCAATCACGCGCCACTCGGGCACGAGTTGACCATTCGCCGAGGACTCGAAGATCACCTCGACGGCCGTGCCGACAGGCACGTCGTCCACCCGTATGCCCGGGAGGTGCGAGTACATCTGGATGCCCGGATCGTCGTCCAGCATGATCACGGCCAGGTTGAAGGGCTGATCCTCCTGGAGTAGTCGCACGGGACAGTCATGCACGACGCCGTAGTTGTAGATCGTGCCGCGTCCGCTGACGGGCTTCCACTCGAGTGAAGCGCTGGCGCCGCACTCGCGGCAGGCTTCCGCCGGCGGATGCTGCAACCGATCGCAGGCACGGCAGTTCTGGATCACGAGTCGCTCTTCGCTCGCAGCGTCCCAGAACGGCTGGCTGAAGCTGTCCGGCACGACGCCTTGCTTGGTCATGGGTTGCTTCCGTAGCACTCTCGCCGCGCAGCGCAGCACGACCGCCTGCGGCGTTCGTGCAGGATACAGTCAGCGGCGGAGAAGTGAGGGACAGGCGCCTCGAAGACGGCGACAGGTGCCGACTGGGTGCCTGCGGCACTGTTCGCCGCTAGACGTCTACTATACATAAGGTGGTGGAGACGGGCAGGTCTTCGAGGTTGAAGGCGCAGGCGGAGGCCGGTCGTGACATTGAAGCCCAGGTGGAGGACTGGCGCCGCCGCCTCGGATCCTGCCTTGGTTCTCACATAGCTGGTTCCAATGAAGACCTGGTTCTTGCCTCCCGATCGGTGATCCGCCGAGGAGACTAGCAGTGACGAGTCGGACGCCCGCGACCGTTGTGGTGGGATTCGTGGTGAGGGACGGTTCGCTGTTGCTTGTACGGCGAGCCCCATCGGTTCGTGTCTTTCCAGACGCAGGAGATCTGCATGAAGTTGGGTCCGGCATCTAGGAGCCGCCGCCGATGCCGGTCGCACCTGCGATCGGCGGCTCTTCCGTTCCCGAAATCCACGATGTATGCCGACCAACGGGAGTATCGGTTCACGATCAGCACGGTCGCGACGGCCTTGAGACGGTCTTGCTCGTTCCGGCCACCGACGGCTTCGTGCCCTGACCACCCCTTGGAAAGACAGGGCCGCTCGGGCCCCGGCAGGTGTCGTGGGGCGCGGCCGGCTGGCGGCTCGCCGGCGACCGCACGAAACAAGCTCCGTCGAATGGCCACAACCTGGCCGCAATTGTTCACCCTGCTTAGCGGGCCTGGATGTCGGAATTGAACCTGAGGGATGGTGGACCTGAGGGGACTCGAACCCCCGACCTCCACACTGCCAGTAGGTCAGGCCCGATCCTGTCGAGTCTCGTCTGATCCCCTCGAGCTCCGTTTCGTACCTGCGCAGTGGGATATTCCGGAACTCCAGACGCGTCTCGTCCCGGGACAACCCATGACGTACCACGAAACATGGCCCAAAGATGGCCCAAACGCCCAGCGACCTGGGCACCACGGCCTGCGGGACGCCGGTGTCTGCCACTGTTCGGTGGCCGCCATCGTTGGCGGCATTTGAGAGCCGGATGCGTTAGCGCGCACGTCCGGATATGTGCCGGGGGTGCCGGGCAACCGGCATCCCTACCGCGAAACCGTCGACAGGCTACACCCTCAACGCGGTGGATCGAGATCGAGGACGTGGCGACGCGTTCGGTGCTCAACATTGACCCGCGGACAGGCGAGAACGCGCTATCCGACCGACTATCTCAGCCTCGTGCCCGACGTGCCTGTGGCGTTCGCCCGCGTCCCGGCGGATGGGTTGCTCGATCAGATCGTGGCATCGATTCGCCTCGCGGAGTAGTCAGAAACCTTTGGACCACGGAAGCTCGTTCGTCGTCACGCGCGAGGATCCGCCTCGGCGAGCATCGCCGCAGCCTCGGGGAAGCAGACCTCCAGCTGCTCCACCAGCCGGGCGTGGGGTGCGTGCACCTCGGCAGCCGACGGCTGCTGGAGGATCGTCCGCACCGTCGTCGCCACCAGCGGCTCCGCGCTCTTCGGCACGCGTGTCAGGAGGTTGCGCGTGAAGTGGGTGCGGCGTTGCTGCCCCCCTCGCCGCCGGCCCGGCGTCGCGGGCACACGCGCGTGGGCCCGCGGCCTCGAACGCCCGGGTTCGCGCGCCCGATCATCCCGTAGGATCGGGGACATGGACTGGGATGCCCTCCAGAGCAACGGCGCCGGGGACTGGGTGGGCGCCGCGCTGGCCGCCACCGGCGTGCTGGCCGGCTCGGCGCTGCTGCGCTGGCTGCTCATACGCATAGCCGAGCGCGGGCGGCAGAAGGGTGCCGCGACTCCGCTCCGCGGCCTCGCCGGGGCCGTCGCGCGGCGCACGCACGGGGCCGTCATCCTGGTGGCGGCGCTCGTCGCGGGCGCGAGCTCCCTCACGCTGCCGGACGGCCTCGCCGGCGTCGTGCGCACCGGCGCCGCCGTCGCGCTGCTGGCGCAAATCGGTCTCTGGGGCAGTGCGGCCATCGCGTTCGCGGCGCGCTGGCAGCGCGCGCGCGATCCCGATCGCGAGGACTCCGGCGTCGCCGAGGCCGGGCGCTACGTCGGCACGCTCGTGCTGTGGTCGCTGGTGTTCGTCTTCGCGCTCGACAACCTCGGCGTCGAGGTCACGGCGCTGGTCGCCGCGCTGGGCATCGGCGGCATCGCGGTGGCGCTGGCGGCGCAGGGCATCCTCGGCGATCTCTTCGCGTCGCTGGCGATCGTGCTGGATCGTCCGTTCGCGGTCGGCGATTTCGTGGCGGCGGGAGAGATGTCGGGGCGCGTCGAGCGCATCGGCGTGAAGACGACCCACCTGCGCAGCCCCGGCGGCGAGCAGCTGGTCATCGGCAACAGCGACCTGCTGCACTCGCGCATCCGCAACTACGGGCGGATGCGCGAGCGGCGCGTGGTGCTGAACCTCGGAGTCACGTACGAGACGGCTCCCGAACAGGTCGAGGCGATCCCGGGGATGATCCGGGAAGCGGTCGGGCAGCACCCCGCGGCGCGCTTCGATCGCGCGCACTTCACAGGCTTCGGCGAGTCGGGCCTGGAGTTCGAGGCGGTCTACCACATGCGCGACGCGGACCACGGCGTCTACATGGACACGCGGCAGGCGATCAACCTGGCGTTGCTGCGCCGCTTCCGCGAGGCGGGCGTGGGGTTCGCCTTCCCGACACGCACCGTGCAGCTCTCCGGCCGGCTCCCGCCCCCGGAGGACTGAGGGCGCCTCGAGGCGCGGCGGCGCCGGGGGGGAGGCCCCGCGCCGGCCGGCCGCACCCGCGCCCGGCGTGACGCCGTCGGGGCCGTGCGGGGCGCCGCTGGCGCGCGGCAGGGACCGTACGCCCGTCACCGGCGTGACGCCTGCCGTGGTGCGGGCGGTGCGGACGGCGACGCCGGGACCGTCCTCCTCCGCCGGCGAGCCTCCCTCCCGGCCACTGCGGGAGACCTGGCTCTTGGAGATGCCCTCGCAGCCCAGGGAGCGCACCAGGTCGTCGACGCGGCGGGTGGAGACTCCCTCCACGTAGGCCTGCTGCACGACCGAGAGGAGGGCGCGCTCTGCGCGGCGCCGGGGCTAGAGCAGCGCCGGGAAGTAGGTGCCCTGGCGGAGCTTCGGGATCTGGCGCCCGATCGCGCCGACGCGTGTGTCCCAGCGCCTCGGCCGGTAGCCGTTGCGCCGGGTGGTGCGCGCCTCGCTGCGCTCGCCGTAGCCGGCCCCCACCTGCGCGCTGACCCCGGCGTCCATCACCGCCCCGGCCGGTGAGTACCCTGATTGCCAGTGGCTAGCCGCGGAGAGCGGTTTGCCCGTTGGACCGGTGCCGTTTGGTCGGAGACGGGGAGTACGCCGTGCGGCTCGGGACGGTCGACGACCAGATTCGCGCCGCGACAGAGGCGTGCGCACCCTCGTACGACGACGCGGCGGCGCTGCTCGCGGACATGCCGGCGCTGTGGGAGCGGGCAGATCATGCCGAGCGACGGCGCCTGCTCCGACCGCTGATCGAGCGGGTCTACCTGGATATCGACTCAGGTCTCATCGGCGGGATCACGCCGACGCCGGGATTCCGCGTGCTGATCGAGCACGCACTTGAGCGCGCCGAGTCGTCCCGGGTCGTCATTGTCGCGCACCGCGACATAACGCAAAATGTAGGGATGGTGGAGACGGGGGAGAATCAAACTCAAGCATCCCTACACCCGATCTTGACCTCACCTCACGGTCTCAAACCTGATTGGCACGCGTGTGGCCTAGCATGGAGGTCGAATGTCGCATGACGCCGCCTCCTTCCCCGCGGCGCGGCGACTTCAGCGCGAGCATTCATCGTCGGCAGATGCTGCTCCCGCCCAGATGCTCCAGAACGGGCCGCTTGCTCACACCCTTGGTGACTCGCACGCGCTGCAGGCGGCGCTCGTGGTGGTCGCCCCCGTTGTGATCACGGGCCCGTATCTCCGGGCAGCCCGACGCCTACGCACGAACTCGGGGACAGATTCCGGCGCGGGATCAGCGAGCGGCAGCCATCCCCGGCTGATAGTGGGGGCGAGGCGTGGTGCTCGGTCATGGACGACGACGACGGCCAGCAACCGGCTCCGATGAAACGCTGCGACTTGTCTCGGCCAGCTCGGCCCCCAGCGTGTCGTCGAACGTCGGCCAGTAGTCGTAGAGAGTCCTCGTCGTGAGCCGCATCGCTGCTCAGCGACACGACCTTGATGTTGTCAGTGCGCTCCCGGGCGATCGGGCGCGCCGGGCGCGGGCGGCCCCCGCGCGCGTCAAGCTCCGCGGGTCGCTGCAGTAGGATCGCGGTTCTCTGTTCTCGGTCGGCCGGCGGGGGTTCACGCACTGACCCGGCCTGGCACGATGCCCGGTGAAGCATGGGCTAGATGGGCGGACACCCGTTGCGCTGGATTCCTCCTGACTTCAGCGATCTTGGAGCCCTCGCCACGGCGCTTGCCGCTGCCTGCCCCGCCGCAGCTCCCGTCGGTGAGCTGCGCCTCCTCGGCGAGGGCTACTTTAGCGTCGCGCTCGCCTCCGATGCTGGCTACGTCTTTAGGCTCGGCACGAGTCCCGACGTCGTGGCACGACACCGCAAGGAGTGGACGGCGCTCCCGTGGTTGGCGACCCGGGAACTCCCGGCCGCGATCCCCGCGCCCTCGTGCCTCCTCGATCCCGGCGGCCCGTTTCCATTCGGCGGCATCGGCTACCCGATGCTCGCTGGTCGTGAACTACTACCATCGGTCCTCGCACGCTCGAATCGACGCGCACTCTCCCGGCAGCTCGCCGCGTTCAACGTCGCGATGCACCGGCTCCCCGTCGATGAGGGTCGCGCCGTCGGTCTGCCGGACGGGCGCGCGGTCGACCGGTGGTGGCTGGAGGCGTACAGGCACTCGTCGATCGACGCGCTCCGCGGCGTTCTCTGCGCGGTCGAGCACGCGAGGCTTATCCGGTGGTGGGACGCGATGCTCGCCGACCGCCGCATAAGCAACTACGAGCCGGTCGTCGTGCACGGTGACATCGGGGACGAGAACATCCTCGTGGACGACACGAGTCACCTTGTCGGCATCCTCGACTTCGAGCACGCCGCCGTCGGGGACCCGATCCACGACTTCCGCCAGCTCCAGTACCTTGACGAGACCTTCATGGAGGACGTCATCAACGACTACGTGGATCTCGGCGGACGGCTCGACGACGGCTTCCGCTACCGGATCGATCGAGAGCGCCAGTTCGGCGCATTCGGCGACATATGGCGCGCATGGGGCAGGGGCGAGCGTGGGCCGATCGATCGAGCGCTCGCCCGGCTTCGATTACTCGGAGTGCTCTAGCGCGTTACATCATCGCGTCGTAGCGACGGTGTAGCCCCTCGGACGGGGGGCCAGGCGATTCACTCCGGTGTGTGTTGAAGCGAGAATCGCAGCGCGAGCTCCGGCAACGCGTTCGCCCCGAGGGCCGCGAATCACCCGGTGGGCAATTCTGGAAACTGGAGTTTGCGGACTGCCCACGGGAGGGCGCTGCGGAGGTAGGCGAGCTGCAACTGCCGACCACGCTTGCCCCTGCCGGCCGGCGGTAGCCCGGCCTGCGACGCACAGTACCCGCTGAGTAGCGCCGCGAGCCCTCCGGCGTCCTCGACCAGGTTCCACGAGGGCAGGCAAAGCGACGAAACGAGGGGTTCCGTGATCACCACTGCCAGCACCCTCAGGCAGCGAACTACGCACTGCTGCATGTCGTCCATCCGACACCCCACGGGTCGGACCCGCGAGGAACGCCGGACGTGGCTGGCGCCATCGAGGCGGCGGGCAGAATGCCACGTCGCCCGCCCGATGGACAGTCTGTCGTGCTTTATGATAGTCAGAGGCGCGCTGTGCGGAGACAGATATGGCAATCTCGAACGTTGTCGGACTCAAGGCCAGCTTGGTCTTGCTGGACTTGCGCCTGCTGACCAGTGCTGATGAGTTCACGGCATTCAGAACGAATCTAGACCGGGAGGTCGTGAAGCAGGGTGCGCCTGCAATCGTCATCGGACCCGTCGGCTTACCACAAGCACCTGATCCGGCAGATAGCTTCGAGCTCCGATTGGAGCAAGAGCGTATAGCGATCAAAGTCAGTCCTCGTGGCACTGAGATCGAGCAGGAGTACCCTAGAGAGGGGCTGGACGAGCTATCAGCCATCGCCACCGCCTGTATTCAGAACAGTTCGCTGGCTGACAGTGGTCCGAGCGCGTTCGGGTACAACCTCGACATCCGCTGCGCCCAGGACTCGGGAGTAGAAGCTGGGCGCTATCTGGCTGAGCGTCTGCTTCGCGCTGGTCTGGTCAGTTGGGGGAACACGGAAGGAGTATCGTTCACTATTGCAGTGAAGGAAGAGGATGCACTGTGGACTTTCACTCTCGAACCGCGCCTCCGTGAAGAGGGGACGCACGCGTTGTTTGCGAAGACCAACTACCACTTCGACCGACAGCGCATTCCGAGCCCTGAAGACATTGAAAATGCACTGACCACGCTGTGGCAGCGTACGGTCAAGCTCATTGAGGATCTCGATGGAAATGCCTAAGATCATGCAGGATTCGGGGACGTATCCCCGGAAGCGTAGTGCTCAACCAGAACCGCCCACAGCTGTGCTCGGGCGCGTTTCACCGGAATACCCAGCGGGCGTGGCTCCGCTAGATGTGCACGTCATCGATCGCGACGCTACCAATGAGCACATTGGTTTAACCGAGACATCCGCGTTCGGACTTCACATACAAGACATGCAAGGTGCTGTGCGCGGGTGCTTCCCAATAACTGCAGCACTGGCCCCGTTGCGAGTCCGGTTACTGGCATCATCGCTAGTTGCGCCGCCAGCGAAACAAACAAGTAGCGCGTTCGTCGAACGATGTCTCAGCAATCTTGACACTGGTGCTGAGCAAGATGGCATCGAGATTTCACCGGAGGTGAGGGCTGAAGCTGAGCGTATTCTTCGGAGGCTGGGGAATCTCCCTCACGACACTGATGTCTACGCGCTCGACGATGGAAAGGTTGCGATCGAGGTTCTGAGGAACCCCGGCGCCATCTTCCTGTTGCATTGTGAACCGGAGGGGGGCGCCCTCTGCATAGTCGTTCTCGACGGGCTCGCACGTACACTCCGGTACGATGTCTCCTCCAGGCAGATCCCCGACTGCTTCGTCGAACAGGGCTTGCACGAGGTGCTCCAGCACGGCGGACGACGTTAGGGCCAGGGATCCACACGAATGGGCAAGGTGCGGGATGACGAGACTCTGGGCCGCGCCTGCTTCGACAGTCACAGGAGGACGAAGCCCAACCAGGGCTACTTCCGTAGATCACTGCGACGCCACAAGGGGAAACTCTCTGTCGACCGGTTCGCGGGGGACTTGTCGAATATCGACTATCTGACGCAGGTTCACGATCTGGAAGCCACCAGGTACGACTCGAAGATGTTCTTCGGGTGGCACTGTTTCGGGGCCGAGGCGATCCGACGGAAGAAAGGGGTAGTCATCTGCCCCAGCCCCAGAGACGGTGCTGATGATGGTTGGCATGCTGACATCATCCCCTCCACTGAAGACCAAGCTGAGACTGTACTAGCGGTCATAGTCTCAGAGATGGTTTGGTGCGAACGCCCCGCATGACATCTCTATGTGTGACGCGTGGCTTGTCGTACAGAATCCGGGCGCAGACTCGAAGCACCGGCCACAACCTCAGTCTCTCCAACTGGAGCTATCGCGTGGTGCGTGTCGTTTTCTGGGCTTGGTGACGTGTTCTGCAACCGATGCGGTCGGGCCGCGTGAGTTCCGCCGGCATGTTTGCCGTGGGTGCTGCCGATCACTCGATGGGCAGCTCCGGGCAGCCCTAGTTCGCGAATCGCCCACGGAAGAGCGCTGCGGAGGCAGGCGAGCTGCAACTGCCGGCCACGACCGCCGCTGCCGGCCGGCGGCAGCCCGGTCTGTGACGCCCAGTACCCGCTGAACAGCGCCGCGAGCCCTCCCGAGTCCTCGACCACGTCCCACGGGGCGGGCCCTCCCTCCGCATGCAGGGTAGGGAGCCATGACATGACGTCGAACACGGCTGTAGGGAACTGGTGAGGCTTACTCCGCAGGTGGCAGCACTGGCGGCATCTCTGACGGCGACCGGCGCAGGATTAGATCCCTCTCGCGTAGATCCTGCAGTACTGCCGACGCCGCAATAGCGCGGGCCTCCGCCGACGCCGTTTCGTTGCCTGCAATCGCCTGCAAGACATTCAGCATCTCAGTCGCGACGGCTCGATGTTGTTCAACCATCGCCTCATCAGTGAACATTCCCAAGATTCCTCTCCCGCTTGCGGTGACTCCCAAGCGACCGATAAGAGTTATTATCGGTACTATAGTGGGTGCCCCGAATGCCTGCCACGACCCCCTCGCGGCCGCGGCGGAGGATGACCACGGCCTCGGCGACCTCACTCCCTGCTGGATATACCCGGGCGATGCCCGTCTCCAGCGGCGGATCGTGGCGCTACCCCTGAGTCGCGACGAGGAGAGGTGGGCCCGGCTGCAGGAGTCGCTGGCGCTCTACCGACTGGCGTTTGGCCAGCCGCGTCAGGAGGACATGCTGGCCGCGCTGGAGCGTCGCGGCATCGCCGGACAACCGGAGCGGATCGCGGATATCCGGATCGACCTCAGGCCGCCCGCGCCGCACGAGCCCTAGAAGACTGGTCTCAACTTGACCCTCCGCGGCCGCGTTTGGCGCGGGGGGCAGGTGTGGGCGACCTCCCCCGAGCGCGATCACTTGGAGATCCGGTTGCCGCGGGTCGAGAGCTACCGCGTACCACGCGTTGACGCCCGGGCGAGTTTCACCTACACCAACAAGGGAAGGAACGGTGAAGAATCTGATGCCGCGAAAGCCTACCGACCTGAGGCTCTCCACCACTCCGGAGAGGCTTCTTCACGCGGTGCTGAAGCCGCCAAGGGCGAAGCCGGAGTCGGGGAGTTGACTTGGTGGTGGAGGGGTGGGATTCGAACCCACGAGGCGTGGTGTGAGCACGCCTGCCCGGTTGTAAGCTGAGTCCAATAATCCGCTCTGGCACCCCTTCACCACCCCACGGCGAGTGCCCCGACCTCCGGGACACTCGCTTGCCTGCTGATGGTCACGAGAGCGCAGTGTGGCAATGAAGGCACCAAGGAGGCCATGGAATTGAGCGAGGAACGCGAGCGGTCACGACCACAGCCCGAGCGGCGCGAGCGCGAGATCGAGCGGCGAGAACAAGAAGCACCGCAGCCGTCCAGGCGCTTTGGGGGAGATGAGCCGCGGCCTAGTGGACCTCCGTCAACCCCGTCCGATCCTGACCAGGAGTTTGTGACGAAGAACAACTAACGAAGTCCGACTTCAAGCGCTGCGACAGCCAAAGTGACGAGCAGCTGAACAGCGACGATCGACTGTAAGCAGCGCAATCGTCGCGTGTCGCGGGCGAGGATCTCGTCGTTGAGCGAATGAGTGCTCTCAAAGTAGCGGCGCAAGCGCGCGTCGTTGTATTGCCACAGCTTCTCGCCCGGTTTAGGCGGCGCGGCCAGACGCTCGGCATTGTCGATGAAGGCGTACACCGTCAGTGCAAGCAACGCCATCACGACGAGCAGGACCACCCCACCTGTCATTAGAGGCGAGGGTGCTACGACGCCCGAGAGCAAGAATGACACCGTGACTGTGATAGAAATTGCGAGGTAGCGCCCTGCGCGGTCGACCACGCGTATGACCGATCGCTCCTGAAACTCCAGCGAGCGTAGCGCAACCTCTAAGAGGAACTGGTCCATCAGACATCGATGATATGCCGAGCAGCCCGCCGACGTGCGCGTATGGACGGTCTTGTAGGCATCCGGCAAGGGATGGGGATGGCGGGCCGCGGCGCTGGTGCCCGATCCGGCGACTGGGAGCTGTACGTCGCCGAGAGTGCGAACATCGGCGACGATCGCCTGTTTTTGAGGAGTTACGTACCATCCAGGCGAGGAGGGACCTCCGAACCGAGGCGCACCTCTTGCGACCGTAAGACCTACTCGTCACCGCACGGTCACGAGCGGTAAGGGTCGCGCTCGTTCCGCCGGACATCAGACGCACGGTCGCGGCTGCGACGCTGCTCGTGCTGCGCACGCCGGACCCCGGTACGGGGCTCGCTCACTTCCGCTGGTACTACCTCTCTTCGGGGCGCAGTCGCGCTGAAGTCGCGTCGAGGCTGACGGCCACGGCCTTACCGACGCTCTCCGCCAAGGCTCTCGGTGAGGTGCCCGTGCCGCTGTCCGCGCCCGCTGAGTTGCGCCGACTGGCCGGCCTCATCGAGGCAAGAGAAGCCTCGCGCGACGCGGCGCTGGAGGCCGTGCAGGCGCGGCAGGATGTGGTGCGGGATGCGATCATGGCCTCGGCGGCGAAGGAGGAAGGGTAGAGATGCCACTCACGCAGCAGGAGCTCGAGTCGAAGCTGTGGGGCGCCGCCGACATCCTGCGCGGCCAGATCGACTCCAGCGACTACAAGAACTACATCTTCTCGATGCTCTTCCTGAAGCGGCTCTCCGACCGTTTCGCCGAGGAGGTCGAGCGCGCGGTCGCTGACGGCGTCCCGCGCGAGGTCGCCAGGGCTGAGTACGACGAGCACGAGTTCTTCGTGCCGGCCGATGCGCGCTGGGACGCCATCGTCCGCGAGTCGATGAACCTGGGCGAGGTGGTCAACCGCGCGAGCGCGGCGATCGAGGAGGTGAACGCGCCCCGGCTCGACGGCGTGCTGCGCAACACCAACTGGAACGACGAGTCGAAGCTGGGCAACCCGCTCAACCGCGACCGCATCATCAGCGACCTTGTACGCCACTTCGACGTACTGGATCTGCGCGACGAGAACCTGACCGGCGAAGGGGAATCGGGCGCGGTCAACGTCCTGGGCGACGCCTACGAGTACCTGATCCGTGAGTTCGCCGACGACGCCGGCAAGAAGGGCGGCGAGTTCTACACGCCGCGCCCCGTCGTGCGCTTGATCGTCGAGCTGCTTGAGCCGACCGAGGGGATGCGCATCTGCGACCCGACCGCCGGCTCGGCCGGGATGCTCATCTACGCCGCGCAGTACGTCGCCGAGCACGGCGGCGACGTACGCAACCTCGTGCTGCACGGGCAGGAACGGAACCTCGGCACGCTCGCCATCGGCAAGCTCAACCTGCTGCTGCACGGTCTGAGGTCGGCGCGTTACGAGGACGGCGACGTCATCGCCGACCCGCGGCTGCTCGACGAGGGCGGGCGGCTGCTCTCGTACGATCGAGTCATCGCCAATCCGCCGTTCAGCCTCAAGAACTGGGGGCGCGATTTCGCCGTCGACGACCCGCACCACCGCTTCGACCGCTACGGCGCGATCCCGCCCAAGACCAAGGGCGACCTCGGTTTCCTGCAGCACATGCTCGCGGTCACCAATCCCACGGGCATGGTCGGCGTGGTGATGCCGCACGGCATCCTCTTCCGCGGCGGTGCCGAGGGCGCGATCCGGCGGGGGATCGTCGAGGCCGACCTGCTCGAGGCGATCATCGGGCTCGCACCGAACCTGTTCTCCGGAGCGAGCATTCCGGTCGCGATCTGCGTGCTGAACAAGGACAAGCCCCGCGAGCGCCGGGGCAAGGTGCTGTTCATCGACGCGAACCACGAGGGCGGCTTCCGGCCCGGCAAGGCCCGCAACTTTCTCGATCCCGAGCACATCGCACGGATCGCCGAAGCGTACCGGGCGTTCGAGAACGCCGAGCGCTTCGCCCAAGTCGCGGATGTCGACGAGATTGCAGCGAACGACTTCAACCTGAACATCAGCCGCTACGTCGACCCGACCGAGCCGATCGAGGAGCCGAGCGTCGGGGGGGGGGGGGGGGTGGCGCGCGCTCCCCCAAGGTCGGGGTTTGCGACGAGATTGAAGCAAACGACTTCACCCGGAACATCAGCCGCTACGTCGACACGACCGAGCCGATCGAGGTGCCGAGCGTCGGGGAGGCGCTGGCGCTGCTGCGCGAGGCCGAGGAGCGACGCGACGTGGCGGCCGCGCGGATGGACGAGCTGCTTGCCGGGCTCGGTTATGCCGCCAAGGGTTAGGGACGCGATCCGGGTGGTCGAGCGCGATGGCTGGTACCTGGATCGCACGCGCGGCAGCCACCGCCAGTACCACCACCCGGAGAAGCCGGGAACGGTGACCATCCCCGGCCCCCTTACCTTCTCACTGCGGTCCCAGTAGCGTCTGAGACCGCGAAGACCGGCAGCGCCGGCATGGCTCATTGCCCCCTGTCGCAGGTGACGGCCCGGGGGGTGTTGCCACCGGCGCTGATCGGTGCGCGAGCCTCTGATGGGGACATGCGGCCCGATCGCTGATTCGTAACGTGGATGACGGCAAGCGCACCAGCGGCCTTCCGGGCGAGGGGAGAAGCACTCGAGAGGAGCCGCAGTGGGCACGCCCGACGACATCGATGTATGGATCGGCCTCGACATCGGCAAGGCCGAGCACTTCGCCGACGTGCTGGACAGCGCGGGTGCACCGCTCTTTGCCGGCACGGTGGCCAACGACGAGGCCGACATCGAGGCGCTGCTCGATCGCGCCGCGGGCCTTGGGACGGCGGCGCTCGTCGTCGACCAGCCCGGATCGCTCGCGAGTCTGGTCCTCGCGGTCGCCGCCCGGCGCCAAGTGCCGGTCGCCTACGTGCCCGGACTGGTGATGCGGCGCGCCGCCGACCTCTACCCAGGCGAAGCAAAGACCGACCGCCGCGACGCCTTCGTGCTCGCCGACACCGCTCGCCTCCGGCGCCACCAAGTGCACTGGCTCGATGCCGGCAACGACGAGCTGCTGGCACAGCTCCGCGTCCTCAACGGCTACGACGCCGACCTCGCCGCGGACGCCACGCGGCTCTCGAACCGACTTCGGGACGCACTCACGGGCATCTCCCCGGCCCTCGAGCGCGTTCTGGGCCCGAGACTGCACCACCCAGGTGTGCGGGATCTGCTCGCGCGCTACCCGGCTCCCCACGCACTCAGGAAGGCCGGTCGCAGCCGCATCGAGAACGCGATCCGGAAGCGCTCGCCCCGTCTGGCGAAGGCACTCGCCGCTGCCGTGATGCAGGCGCTGCGGGCCCAGACCGTCGTCGTGCCCGTCGAGTCCGTCATGGGACGCGTCGTCGCGGAGGTCGTCGCAGAACTCGACCGCACGCTGGCGCGGCGCAAGCGGCTGGCGTCCGACCTCGAGGAGCTCTTCGACGCGCACCCTTTCGGACGCATCCTCGGCACGCTCCCGGGCATCGGTCCACGGACGGGGTCGAGGATCCTCGCTGAGATCGGCGACGGAGCTCGCTTCGCAACCGGTTCGAGGCTCGCCAGTTACGCCGGCCTCGCCCCGGTGACCCGCCAGTCCGGGTCCAGTCTCCGAGGCGAAGGGCGCAGCCGGCGCGGCAACCACCGCCTCAAGAACGCGATGTTCCTCGCGGCCTTCGCCTCGCTTCGGGATCCCGTCTCGAGGGCCTACTACGACCGGAAGCGGGCCGAGGGGAAGAAGCACAACGCCGCCCTCATCTGCCTCGCTCGCAGGCGCTGCGACGTGATCCTCACCATGCTTCGCTCGCGGGAGCCGTACCGGGTCAGGGCTCCCCGCGACCAGGTCGCGGCCGCCTGATGCCCTCCGCCCACCTCGAATCACGACCCCGGGCGCCTTGACAGAGAAGATAGGGACACCCCCGCGGGGAAGGATCTCAAGCCGGGGATCTGGCGGAGTATCATGACGCAAGCAGGCTTGGAACGAGGGAACCGATGAAGCTGACGTATGCCGGCGTCTTCGAGCAGACCCCGAACAACTACTGCGCCTACGTGCCGGACGTGCCGGACGTGCCGGACGTGCCGGACGTGCCGGACGTGCCGGACGTGCCGGACGTGCCGGACGTGCCGGACGTGCCGGACGTGCCGGACGTGCCGGACGTGCCGGACGTGCCGGA
>MKWU01001497.1_pt1 | contig 39858 bp, 33 predicted proteins | sample 809101 | NCBI WGS metagenome assembly MKWU01 (sample SAMN05860141, study PRJNA318959) | sponge metagenome | host: Aplysina aerophoba | place: Slovenia: Piran, Adriatic Sea, Gulf of Piran | collected 2013-05-07
CCCAGGGTTTGATGTGATGGATTTCGCAGCGTTCGGGTCCGGCGGTGCAGCCTTTGCCTCGGCAGTGCCGGTCGCGGGCGATGATGGCTTTGGTTTGGGCTTCGGTGGCGTGTCGGTGGGTGCGTCCCACCCAGAGGGGTTGTCCTTTGCCGTTGAACACGACACCGGTGACAGCCGCGGTGCAGATGAGCCGTTCGAGCACGGTCTGCGGTAACGCTTCACCACCAACGATCTCAGCGACGCCGGTGGGATCATCGCCGCGGAGGCGTTCAATGTCGGCTATGGCGATGAGCTGATGCCTGGTGCTGCCGGGCCCGCGACGCGCCGGGTTGGTCAACAACGCCACGAACGCGTCGGCCATACGTTGCGGGACTGTACGCACATCGTCAGGAGAACCGTCGCGGCCGCCGTCGCCGCGCCACAACCGGTCATACTCAACATCGATCGCTTTGCGTACCTGTTGGTAGCTGACCGGGTCGAGCTTCGCGAACAGTATCCCCATGCCCTCATCGTCGACCCAATGCTTCAACGACCGGTCGCGGCGCTGCCGTTCATAGCGTCCGGTGCCGTTGTCGGGCTGGTTGCGGTTCACCCACCGCCGCGACTGCTCCGCGAACGTATCGACCGAGGATTCCTCAGCAAGACCGGCCAGTTGATCGTTGACTTGTTGAGGCGAAGTCTTGACAGCCGCGCTCACAGCCACCTCAGCATGCTCTGTGGTGATCTTGCCTTCAGCCAAAGATTCAGCGAGTTTGGGCATCTCAACAAGCCCAGCAGCAGTCTTGGCGGCCTTGTTCGCCGCGCGGGTCGACATGCGGCCCGCTTCGCGCAGCACCGTCTTGGAGTTCACCCCGCCGTCATCGAGAGCCTCGATCTCGGTCGCGCAGCGTGTCTGCAACGCCCCCATCGCCGCCACCACCCGCCCAGCACCCGCAACCAGGCCTTCCAACTCGGCACGCGACAGCCCAGCAACCGTCACCCCCCGAACCTGTTGAATCATCGAATCGAACATGACCACAACCTAACAACAGGGTATGACACTACACAGAACACACCACCCGGACACGGCCCTACGCGTTCAAGGATGGAACCAGCGCGGTTCTCCGAGCGGGCTGCACCCGCCCCAGACGACCCGCCCGAGGAGACGCTGTCGAGGGTGGAGCCAGCGCGGTTCTCCAAGGGGTCCCCCAGAATCAGCGCTGACCGCACCGCAGGCACCGAAGGATCGGCCGCCCTCGCACCGACGATGCCGACACAACCCCCTTCCGCCGCGAGCTGACTGCTGTCGACTGATCCGAGACACCCCGCCGTCACCGGAATCGACGGCAGCAAGACCACATCTGACCATAGGAATGCTTGACCATGGGAATGTGAACACCTGGGCCGAACCGAGTAGACCTTCGGGCTAGCAGTCTCAATGTGCAGAATGCTTGAGGCGCGAATAAGAGGACTGACATGGCGCAGATGAATGAGCTTGGATTCTTCACGTTGGCGGGAGCGCCCGAATCGGCCCGTGAGCTGGTTGATGAGGTGCGCCAGGGCGAGGAGATGGGTTTCGGTTCGGTATTCGTCAGCGAGCGGTTGAACATCAAGGAGGCGGCGACGCTCTCGGGGGCGGTCGGCGTGACATCCGAGCGCATGGGTGTGGCCACCGGGGCCACCAACCACCACACCAGGCATCCGGTGGTGACCGCCGCCTTCGCCATGACCATGCACTCCTTGACCGGTGGTCGTTTCTGTCTCGGTCTCGGCAGGGGTGTGGCTCTGTTGTCCAAAGCGTTCGGTCTCGACCCGGTCACGACTGCCCAGGTGGAGGATTTTGTGGGGCTGATGCGTCGGCTCTGGGCCGGCGAGTCGATTCTCGGTCACGACGGTCCGGCTGGCAGCTATCCGTACCTGTCGCTCCGCGGCGCGACCAGCGAGCACATTCCGATGGCTTGGATGGCCTTCGGCCCCAACTCTCTGGCGCTGGGCGGGCGCTGCTTCGACGCGGTGGTGCTCCACACGTTCTTCACCGATGAGACGACTGAGCGGGTTGTGGCGGCGGTGAAGCGTTCGGCCGAGGAGGCGGGCCGCGACCCGAACGCGGTGCGTGTCTGGTCCTGCTTCGCGACTCTCGGGGACCACCTGCCCGAGGATCTGCGGTTGAAGAAGTCATTGGGCCGCATGGCCACATATCTTCAGGGTTACGGCGAATTGTTGGTCCGCACCAACAATTGGGACATGGCAGTTCTCGAACGGTTCCGGGCGGACCCGTTCATCGCCGGGTTCTCTGGAGCGATCGACCAGTTGGCCACCACCGAACAGCTTGAGCACGTTGCTGCGCTGATTCCCGAAGAGTGGTTGGCGCCGGCGGCCAGCGGCAGCCCCGCCCAGTGTGTGGAGAAGATTCGCGGCCAGTTCGATCTCGGCTGTGACGGGGTGATCCTGCACGGTGCCAGCCCCGATCAGCTGCGTCCCATCGTCGACGAGTACGCCCGTACCCGCCCTGCCGGCACCTTCGATCATCTCGCCGCCAATCCCGGAGCGTGAAGCCCCGCAATGCCGGGGGAGTCAGGCGAGTTCGGGGATCAAGTCTGCGTAGTGGTCGATGAAGGCCATCGTGGTTGACGGGTCGTCCCAGTCGGTGCGGGCTGTGCCCAGCACGACACGGTCTATTCCGAGGTCCCGGTAGTGGGCGAGCGTTGCTGGTGTGGGGTCGCCGAATACGGCCATGGTGATCGGCAGGCGCGGGCGGTTCGCCTGTTCGGTGGCTTCGTGGAACAGGCGCACCTTCTTGTCGAGAGTGCCCCCTTCGATGGGCCCCAAGCCCACGTCGGTCGGCATCCAGCCGTCTGCCCAACGCGCCGCGTGTTGACTGCCGAGCCGTCCGGCGGTCCCCAGCAGCACTGGCGGATGCGGGGTTTGGTGTGGTTTCGGGAAGCTCCATGACGAATCGAAGTTGAAGTACCTGCCGTGGTGTTCGGGTTCGGCATCGATCCACAGTCGGCGCAGCGCCTCCACACATTCCTCCAACGCGCGATAGCGCATGGCCCATGCAATGTCGGGTCGGTGGTTGGCGAGCTGCTCGGCGTTCCAGCCGACTCCCACCCCGAACTCCAGACGACCCGAGGACAGCACGTCGAGCGTGGCAACCGTCTTCGCCAGAGCGAGCAGATCGCGCTCTAGCGGCAGGGCCACCCCGGTTCCGAACCTCAGAGTCGTGGTAGCGCTCGCGGCGAGGGTGAGGCTGACGTACGGATCCATCATGTGCAGGTAGCTGTCGGGGAGTTCACCGCCGGCGGGGTAGGGGGTGAGCCGAGATGTCGGGATGTGGCTGTGCTCCCCGATGAACAGCGAGTCGTATCCACGGTCCTCGAGGGCTCGGGCGAGCACGTCCGGCCGAACGTCCAAGGGTGTGTTCATCGATACGTACCCGAATTTCATCGCAGCCTCCAGCCCCGACGCTACCCCCGACCCCTCCCGCCGACCCCCAGCCGAAAACCCGATAAGCCTCACGCGAGTCCCCGAAAATTACTTATTCCGCAAGTAAGCAACACGCGGTGAGGCTTAATCGGGTCTGTTAAGCCTCATAATGACGTTCCAAAATTGCCTATTGAGCGAATAAGTAACACGCAGTGAAGCTTATCCTAGGCGCAGGGGCATTAGAACGTGCGCGGATTGAACAGCGTAGGTGCGCCGAGACCTGTTGTCTCCCGCTCTTGTTCGCTGCGCTCACGGGCCGCTCGGGCCACGGCCTCGTTCGGTCGCGGCCGTGTGCGGGATCAATCCGCTCGGCCTCTTAGGCCATGACTCGTCGGTTGGGCGTGAGGGACTGACTGGAATCCCTCGGAGTTAGTGTCGAGGGCTGCTGGGAACAACAATGGGGTTGTGACCGTTGCGGCAAGTCTCATGGTTCGGGGGGTCTGAATGGCGCTCGACTTCTCGCTCTCGGCTGACCAGGAAGCGATTGCGAACACCTTCGGGGCGTTCTTCGCCAGGGAGAGCCCGGTTGATGTTGTGCGGGAAGCGGAACCTCTCGGCCATTCGCCAGAACTCTGGGCGAAGCTGAGGAGCCTGGAGGCGCCGGGAATGGCGGCACCGGACCAGGCGGGCGGTGCAGGAGCGTCTCTGGGCACTCTCGTGGTTGTGGCGGAGGCGTTGGGCGAGGCGATAGCGCCGGTGCCGTTGATCGAACACTGGGTTGCGTCTCGTGCCTGTCCAGCCCCAGAAATCGTGAGCGGTGAGCAGGTAGCAGCGATAGCGCTCAGGCCCGCGAACGTGGACGGCACCTGGCGACTCGTGCCGGGCGGGGCGGTGGCCGATGTCGTGGTCGGCGTGGATCGGGGCGAACTCGTTGCCGTCCACTCACCGCCGCCGATGGCAGCGCCGAGCAACCACGGCTCGGCACCGCTGGCGGACCGCTCGGCCCGTGAGGGCGAACGGGTCGTGCTCGGCGAGGCGTCCGAACTCGACCCCCTGCTCGACTTGTGGCGCGTGCTCACTGCTGCCGCGCTGGTTGGCATCGCTGAGCGAGCGATGTGCATGGGAGTCGACTACGTGCTCGAAAGGCACCAGTTCGGTCGGCCAATCGGGTCGTTTCAAGCAATCCAGCACGGACTGGCCGACCTGCCGGCCCTTGTCGACGGCGGCCGATTCCTGGCTCACAAGGCCGCCTGGGCCTTCGACGAGAGGCTGGTCGACGGAGCGGGTGTGATCGACATGGGCGAGGGCAACGTCACCGAGTTCGCGCCGCTGGCGGCGATGGCGATGCTCCACGCGGCCGATGCCGCCGCGGTCAGCACCGACCGCAGCCTCCACTACCACGGTGGCTACGGATTCTCGTTGGAATACGACATCCAACTGTATTTCCGCCGAGCCCGAGGCTGGGCCAACATCGGCGGCGACCCCTCAGGTGAACGGCGACGCCTCGCCGACCTCCTGTGGGGACCGGCTGAGGCGCTGGCGGGCCGCTGACATGGACTTTCGACTGACCGACCGGCACGAGGCGCTCAGGACCGAGATACGCGCCTGCATCGACGCCCATATAGATGAGGAGGTGATCGCCCGGGCCCATCACACGGGCACCAACCATTGCGTCGAACTCGCCAAGGCATTGGGCGATGCCGGTCTGCTCGCCCAGGCGATGCCGGGGGAGGGGCAGGATCCGATGGCGATGTGGATGCTGTCGAGCGAGGCCGAGAAGGCCGGAGCGCCTTTCGATTCGGTCGGCATGGCGCTGGTCATCGCGGGTGTGCTCAATGCGGCCGGTACTAAAGCTCAGAACCAGAGGGTGACCGCGGCGCTGTTGGCGGGGGAGGAGTTCGTCTGTTTCGGTTTGACTGAGCCCGACGGCGGCAGCGATCTGCCCGCAATCTCAACCCGGGCGGTTCTTGATGGCGACGAGTGGGTGATCAACGGCTCCAAGATGTGGACCACGATGGCGCAGGTGTCGGACTGGGTGTTTCTGTTGACCCGCACCGACGCGGACGCCGGCCGATACGGCGGGTTCACCGTCTTTATCATCCCCATGGACACGCCCGGTATCAGCGTCGATCCGATTCACACGATGAGCACTGAGCGTTCCAACGTCACGTTCTACGACGATGTGCGGGTGGGCGATGAATGGGTTGTCGGCGAGGCGAACGAGGGCTGGCGGGTCGTGTCGATCATGTTCGGCTTCGAGCGCGGCATAGCCAATACCGGCGCGCTCACACCCCTGCTGAGCCGCTTCCACCAATGGGCCGGGCATACGGGAGTGATCGCCGATCTGGTGCATCGTGAACACATGGCGCAGGTGGCGATTGACGCACAGGTTGCCGAGTTGCTGACCCAGCGCACTGCCTGGACCGCGGCGATCGGCGAACCGAGCGGCACGCAGGGCTCGATCGCCAAAGTCTTCGCCACTGAGGCGTATCAGCGCCATGCCCGCTGGGCCCAGGCCGCGGCGGGCCCAGAAGGACTGCTCAGCCTGGGCGAGCCGGGAGCGGCCGCCGACGGCTGGATCGACCACGACGTCCGCCACTGCGTCCCGCAAACATTCCAAGGCGGCACGACCGAGATCAACCGCAACAACATCGCCGAACGCCACCTGGGCCTCCCCCGCTCCCGCTAGAGAATGTTGCCGCTTTCTTGCAGTGTCAGAGACGGCAGCATATACAGCATCGCGCTACCTAGCGTCGGGTCAGCATTTACCTGATCCGTCGGGGCTTCTCAGCGATTAGATGCTCTATGGCTTTGTCGCGCGCCCAGGCCAGGTCGACTAGGTCATCCACTGACGACACGAGCAGTTCGTTCTGATTCTGTACCTGCTCTCGCAGGTCATCCAGAAGAATCCGGCGGTCGCTCTTCATGCTATTGTGATACGGACACAGCGGAGCACGGTTGTCAATCTCGTGCCTACCCTGCTTGGACTTCGGGTCTATGTGGTCCAGTTCAAAGTTGCGGATGGTGCGCTCGATGACGGGCGCTCCGTCGGCGTCAACCTTCCAGTTGGCAAATCCGCAACACCACGCCCGCCAGCCCGACAGGCCAAGCAGGTAATCCAACATCTCCTCACGAGTGAAGATGCTCGCGGTGGTCTTGTACTTAGGCTGCGGAAGCGGTTTGACTGAGGGGATGTCATCATCGACTGTTGTTCTTACCGGCATCTGATTGGGACCACGGAGTTTCACATCGGCGTTGGCTAGAGACACCTTTTCGGGCTGCGTCTCGGGTTCGTCGGGGGTTTCTGAGGCTTCGGGTTCATCTAGAGATATTTGTTCAGCCAAGATTTTCTGGGCTGCCTGGTCCTCTCCCTCTATATAGTAAGCAAACTTCGCGAACTGGCGACGCAGCACCGTCAAAGCACGCGGCGAAATGTCGCAAGCTATCCACTGACGCCCCAAACGCTCCGCAGCGACGGCCACGTAAGCACACCCAGCGAACGGGTCAAGAACAATGTCACCCGGATCACTAGATGCTCGGATGATTCGTTCAGCCAACGCGACAGGCTTCTGAGTCGGGTATCCAGTGCGCTCGCTGGACACGTTGATCAGTGGTTTGATGTCACCCCAGACATCTCTTATGAAGACATCGGCGTAGTGGCGACCATGACCGTCTGTCTTCGTCGTAAAGAACGGCTTCTTGTAGTAGATGCGTTCTTGGATTGCGTTGTGTTTGTAGTCCTCCGATTTCACGTAGAATAGGAGGGTGTCGTGTTTGCGCGGCCAATACCGCTTGCTCACGCCGCCTGTGCGGTAGGACCAAATGATGTCATTACGGAAGTTATTGGTCCCGAAAATAGCGTCTAGCAGCATCCTCAGGTAGCTATTGGCTGTGTGGTCACAATGTAGATATATCGACCCGGAGGTTTTGAGAACGCGGTGACATTCAATCAATCGGACAGCTATATAGGTCAAGTATGCCGCCGTACCTTCCCCGTGGGTATATCGAGTTGTTTCAATGACGTTCAGAACATTGGGTCGAGTGTCCTTGATATCGTCCATCCACTGCTCATGCACATCTTTCTCCCACGACCAAATGTCCCTGAACTTGGCGGTGGTGGCGCCGGTCGGCCAAGTAACATGGTTCCTTTCCGCATCAGCGGGGTTACGTATGCCCCAATCTCGCAACTTGTCTCGCTCTCGTTGGTGCTCCTCGTCCGTCAAGGGAGGAATCAGCCCACCAATGAACGTCTCGTTCTTGGCGAAGGGCGGGTCTGTGCAAATCAGGTCAATGCTCTCGGTGTCTAGGGACTTCAGCAGGTGATAGTTGTCAACGATGAACAGGTGTCGGTTCAGCGGATGGCCGGTCGGTGGGGTGTCGGTGGACATAGCGCGAGTTCCTTCGTCTAGTGGGGCGATACCCGCCCAACGTATCAGCGCCATGCGACAGCGGAAGCGACCTGCCGGGCCGCGGGTCTAGATTGAATCGCTGGAACCTCACATGGGCACACCGGCCTGCGCGATGAGTTCTGCCTCTAGCCTAGGCTGCACATGTGAGCGGATCTGAGGAGCGGCAGTTGGGGCGACTGCGCTCGCTTGTCGACCCGGAAACCACGGCTGTTGTAACGATGGAGCTTCAACAGGGTGTGGTCGGGCCGGATGCCTTGCTCCAGGAGTTGGTGGAACGGGTCGCGCAAGCCGGGACCGTCAAGGCGGCGGCGAGCGTCTGCCGAGCGGCCCGTGCGGTCGGTGCGCGCGTCATGCACTGCACTGCTGAGCATCGCGCCGATGGTGCCGGGATAACCGAGAACGCCAAGATCATGGCGCTGATCGCGAAACTCGGCCGTGAACAGGGACTGCCCACGGAGGCCGGTTCCCCCGGCGCGGCCCTGGTCCCCGAACTCGGACCTGAACCGGACGACATCGTCATCCCCCGCATGCACGGGATGACGCCGTTCACGTCGACCTCGCTGGACCAGATGCTGCGCAATCTCGGCACCAGGACCGTCGTGGCCACGGGGGTCTCGGTCAACATCGGGATCCTGGGGCTCTGCCTGAACGCACTCGACCTCGGTTATCAGGTGGTCCTAGTGCGAGATGCGGTCGCCGGTGTGCCCGCCGAGTACGCCGACGCGGTGATTGACAACACTCTCTCGCTGATCGCTACCATCACCACGTCCACGGAACTCTGCTCGCTGTGGGAATCGCCGTGGACGCCATAGAGGAGCCTCGACCATGAACGATTTCACCTACGTCGACTACGAAGTGGCCGACGCAGTGGCGACCATCACCTTGGCCCGTTCCGAGAAGGCCAATGCCCAGAACGAGCGGATGCTCGACGAGGTCGACCATCGTTTCCGCACGGCCGAATACGACGACGAGGTCAAGGTCATCGTCCTGCGCGGCGAGGGCAAGCATTTCTCTGCGGGCCATGATCTGGGGGGCTCGCCCGATTCCGACAGTGCGGGGCTCCAAGAAGAGGACGGCAGTTGGCAGCTTCACAAGATCTATCGCTGGGAGGCCCGCAAGTATCTGGGCTACTCGTGGCACTGGCGCAACATCCCCAAACCGACGATCGGTGCGATCCAGGGAAAGGCGATCGCGGGAGCGTTCAACCTGATCTTCCCGCTCGACCTGCTCGTCGTGGCCGACGACGTCGAGTTCTCAGACCCGGTGGTGTTGATGGCCGTCGGCGGAGTCGAGTACCACGGCCACACCTGGGAGTTCGGCGCTCGGCGGGCCAAGGACATCCTCTTCACCCAGCGGACCATGGGCGCCGAGGAGGCCCACCAGATCGGTCTGGCCCGTGAGGTCGTGCCGCGTGATCAGCTGTGGGAGCGCACGCACCAGATAGCGGCTCAGATCGCCACGAACAACGCCTTCGGTCTGGCCCAGGCGAAACGGGCAGTGAACCAGACGCTCGACACGCAGGGCTACTACGCGGCGCTGCAGTCGGTGTTCGACGTGCATAGCACCGGGCACGGCAACGCCATCAGCGTGGGCGGTTATCCGATCCTTATGCGGCTCGATGAGATGAAGGAGAACATCAACCGCGAGCCGTGACAACCACGGACGTTGCCTGAGCGCCCCAACCGCGCCCGTGAGGTTCCGCGCGGCGGTCTGGGGCGGCGATGCTGCGTGCCCACGCCCCAACCGCGCCCGTGAGGTCCCGCGCGGGGCGGGGCCTGCGGAAGCAGACACCGAGGGCCTCAACCGCGCCCGTGAGGTGCCGTGATCGCGCCGGCACCGGGCACTTCGTTGGCACCGGGCACTTCGTTGGCACCGGGCACTTCGTTGGCACCGGGCACTTCGTCGGCGTCCGTCTGTCAAGTCGGCGCGCCAACGTCGATTGTGTTGGTGGGCGTGCCTGTGCCGGTCATCAGTGGCGGCTTTCGCTTGGAGCGGACGACCGGGTTCGAACCGGCGACCTCAACCTTGGCAAGGTTGCGCTCTACCAACTGAGCTACGTCCGCAATCAGCTGCTTATGTTACCGCGCCGATTCCGTTTCACGAACTCGAGACCGCTCGTTTCCGGTGGCGGTGTCGACCGGCGGTAGGGTCGGGGGATGGCAGCGACTTGGACGGGGGAGAGCCGGGTCCTCACTGATGCGGTCACCGTGTTGGTGGGGGCCGACCAGGGCAAGTACCCGTCGGGCAACTCGTTGGTCGTCCGCGGCAGCGGGGAGTCGGTGATCATCGACCCGTCGGTCTCGGTGGTTGCCCAGGGCGGGGTCTCGGCCCGGGTCGACGCGGTACTCAACAGTCACGGGCACGAGGACCACATCGCCGGGAACAAGATGTTTCCCGATGCTCGGGTCCACATGCACCATGCGGATCTGCCGGCGCTGCAGAGCCTTGAGGGGATGCTCGAAGTCCAGGGCCCCGGGCCTCAGGAGCGGGACCTGCTGGCTCAGCTGTTCGTCGATGAGTTCTTCTATACGCCGCGTCCTGATGCGCACGGTTTCAGCGACGGCGATGTGTTCGACCTGGGCGGCGTCACCGTTGAGGCCGTGCATCTGCCGGGCCACACCCGCGGCCACAGCGGCTTTCGAATTTCGGGCGGCGTGTTCTTCCTGTCCGATATCGACCTCAGCGGGTTCGGTCCCTACTACGGCGACACCTGGAGCGACCTCGACCAGTTCGAGGCCAGCATCGCTGCGGTGCGCGGCGAGGAGGCCGACTTCTATGTGACCTTCCACCACAAGGGCGTGATCGAGAGCCGTGAAGAGTTCCTGAGACTGCTCGATGCGTTCGAGGCGGCGATCCCGCGGCGCCACGCGGCGATGCTCGAGTTCTTGTCTGAGCCCCGCACGATTGCCGACATGGTGCGCCACCGGTTCATCTATCGCCCCGGTGCCCAGTCTGTGTTCGCCGACCGGGTCGAGGCGCGCAGCGCGGAGCTGCACCTCGAGCGGATGCGCGGGCGCGGCGAGATCGAAGACCTCGCCGACGGCAGAGTCAAGGCAACTACAGTCTGACCCTGAAGTTGAACTTTAGGGTTGCGGCACGTAGCGGAGGTAGGGGAGCCGGCGCTCGAAACCGCCAGGGTACTTATCTGCCGCGGCTTCGTCGGACACTGCCGGCACGATGATCACGTCTTCACCCTGCTGCCAGTTGGCGGGGGTGGCCACCGCCTCGTTGGCGGTCAGCTGGCATGAATCGAGGATGCGCAGGATCTCGGCGAAGTTGCGGCCCGTCGTCATCGGGTAGGTGAGGGTCACCTTGATCTTCTTGTCGGGACCGATGATGAACACCGAGCGGGCGGTGGCGTTGTCGGCAGCGGTTCGGCCCTGCGAAGTGTCGCCGGCGTCGCCGGGCAGCATGTCGTAGAGCTTGACTATCGCCAGTTCGGGATCGCCGATCAGCGGATAGTTGACGGCGTTGCCGGTGGCCGACTCGATGTCGGCGCTCCAGGCCTCGTGGTCGGTGACCCCGTCGACGCTGATGCCGATGATCTTGCAGTTGCGGGCGGCGAAGTCGTCCTTGAGTGCTGCCACGGCACCGAGTTCGGTGGTGCAGACCGGCGTGAAGTCTTTGGGATGTGAGAACAGCAGCGCCCAGCCGTCGCCGATCCAATCGTGAAAGGAGATGGTTCCCTCGGTGGTGTCGGCTGTGAAGTCGGGTGCTTCGTCGTTGATTCGGAGTGACATGGTGTGACCGCCTCTGGTCGTTGGTAGGGGATGGAGAGCTAATCCTAACCTACTAGGTCGGGAATTGACATCCCGCATTGGCCACAGAGTGCCCGCCACACGACCGATGCCACGTTCTCGCCGCGCGACATCGCGGCCCGCGAGCCGGATGGCGGCGTTCACCGGCCGCCTCCTACGGGTGCTGCGGGTTCGCAGGGTTCGCAGCCACCGCGGATCGGCGGGGCTCAGGTCCCGAAGACCCTACTGCTCGAAACGGGCGCGGCTCGCCGCGCCAACGGTCGACTCGAAGATCCACCCGAGGTTACTGCTCGAAACGGGCGCGGATCGTCGGGTTGGTGACGGCTCTGGGGAGGTCGTGGCGGTCGATGCCGGCGCGGCTCGGGCCTCCGTCGACGGCGATGGTCTGTCCGGTCACGTAGCTGGCGAGGTCGCTGAGCAGGAAGAGGGCGACGTCGGCGATGTCGTCGGGCCGCCCGCGGCGCTGCAGGGTGATGGACGCGGCCATGGGGTCAACCTCGTCGGGATCGCGACCTGACCGCGGCGTGTTGATGGTGCCGGGGGCCAGGCCGTTGACCCGGATGCCGTGGCGCCCCCACTCCATCGCCATGGTGCGGGTGAGCGAGTCCAGACCGGCTTTGGCTGCGCCGTAGGCACCGAGGAGGGGCTGGCCAGCGCTGGCGATCGAGGAGATGTTGACGATCGCGCCGCCGCGGCCGTCGTCGATCAGTCGCCGCGCCACATGCTGTGCGCTGACGAAGGCGTAGCGCAGGTTGGTGGTGAGCAGGTGGTCGAACGTCTCGATGGGGTAGTCCGACAGGCGGTGCCAGTACTGCGGTGTCACGCCGCCGACGACGTTGACGAGAAGGTCTGGCGCTGCGAGCGTCTGGGCACCGTTGTCGATTGCGGTCCTCAAGGCGCCGAAGTCGCTGACGTCGGCGACTTGTGCCGATGCCCGCACGCCGAGTGCCTCTGCGCGCTCGACGGTGTCGTCGACGTGCTCCTGCACTGAACTGACGGCGATGATGTCGGCACCGGCTTGAGCGATCCGTTCGCACACGGAGCTGCCGATGCCCCCGCCGCCGCCTCCGACCACTGCGGCCGTGCGTCCGAAGAAAGAAATCTCAACTGCCATCGTTCCATAGTCGCACGCCGACTCACCGGCGCTAGCATTTCGGGTCTAAGCGTCGGTGCCCGAGCGGACCAAGGGGACGGCCTGCAAAGCCGTAAAGCCGCGGGTTCAAATCCCGCCCGGCGCTCGTTGCACAACCAGACTGCCGCAGACTGCTGCGTGAGGGCCCCGGCGTAGCCGTAGCGACACCGAAGGTTTCGCTACGTGATCCCCCCGTCTTCGACACCGCCAACATGACTCGGATGAATCCTGAAGTCTCGGACCTGTCGATCTCTGCGTGAAACCTGAACCGGCGCAGGGTCTGGGTGATGCGGGTGGGTTGTGTGCCGGAGTTTGGGTGTGAAGCCTGAACCGGCGCAGGGTCTGGTCATGTGGGTGGGTTGTGTGCGGGCGCTCGGGGGTGAAGCCTGAACCGGCGCAGGGTCTGGGGGTCAGGGGGTGATCCCGATCCGGGCTTTGGGCTGGGGGGACTCGATGCGGCGACGGGCGCTCAGCTCGAGACCTGTGAGGATGGCGTTGCGCAGGTCACGCGGGTCGATCAGCTCGTCGAAGCCGAGCCCCGACGCGGAACGGTAGCTCGACTCCAACTCGGCCTGGTGCAGCTGTTCGCGGGTGACCGCATCGGCGCGGACCGCATCGCTTGCGCCCTGTGAACCCATGGCGCCCATCGTGGCACCGGGAAACGCATAGGAGAGCGTCTGGTTGTCGAAGCCGTTCATCGCCATCACGCAAGAACCGAAACCGTACGCCTTGCGCATCGTGACCTGGATCTTGACCGTCGAGGCGCGGGTCTGCGCGGTGAACATACGCGCCCCCGCCCGCAGGATCCCGGCACGCTCCGAGGCAGTTCCCGCCAGCACCCCCGGATTGTCCGTCAAGAACACCAGCGGCAGGTGGAAACTGTCGCAGACCTCGATGAAATGAGCCGCCTTGTCGGCCGCGTCTACATCGATCGACCCGGCGATGACCGACGGCTGGTTGGCCACCACCCCGACCGCGCAGCCACCGATCCGAGCGAGCGCACAAACGATCGAAGGCCCGAAATCGGGCTGAATCTGGAAGAACCCTCCCTGATCGACCACCCGGCTGACCGCCAGGCGCATGTCGTAGGCCGCGGAACCGTCACGGGGAACGATCTCGAGCATGTCATCAAGACGCCTCGGGCCGAGGTCGCCGGTATCGCACCAGGGCGGCTGCTCCCACGCAGACGAGCCGAAGAAGCCCAAGTAGGTGCGCACATCGGCAAGCAACGAAGCATCGTCAGGCGCCACATTGTGAATCACCCCGCTGGCTATCGCCACCGCCGGGCCTCCCAGATCGGCCTTCGACACCTCCTCGCCCAGCGACGCTTTCACCACCGGCGGACCGGCTGTGAAAATGGCGGCGTCGGCCGTCATAACCGACCAGTCGCACAGCGGCGCGGTGATGGCGCCGTGGCCTGCCGACGAACCCATCACCGCGCACACCATCGGCACGTAACCCGATAGCCGGCCCTGCGCTTGCAGATCGCCCGGGCTGCCGCCGGCGGGGTCGCCAGGCCTCGGCGGACGGTGGCCGGCACCCTCGAGCAGCATCACCAACGGAATGCGCTCGCGACCGGCGATGTCGGCTAGGCGCCAGCGTTTGCGCGAAGCCGCCGCGCCGATCGAGCCGCCCATGGTCGTGAAGTCCTCAGCCCCGACAGCCACGGGTCGCCCTTCGATACTCCCGACACCCGCAACCAGCGCATCGGACGGGGCCGCACCGCCAGCCAGAGTCCCGATCTCAGTGAACGAGCCGTCGTCGAGCAGTGCCGCCACGCGGCCACGGGCATCAAGGCGCCCGGAGGCGGCGCGGGCAGACAACTTCTCGGCACCGCCCATCGCGAACGCATCTTCGCGGCGTTGCTGCAGGTCGTCGAGGGTCTCACCCCAATCATGGCCTTCGCCCATCGACTGCGACCCTAGCTGTGAAGACCACCGCCGTCGTCTCCTTGTGACGGGTTGAGGGGTGACCGGATCGCGCGCCCCGCGTTCTGCTTCGCGTTCTGCTTCGCGTGAGGTTCTGAGCCGGTCCGCTGCTGTGTCGAAGCGGTGGAACTCAGCAACGTTGGTGTAGCGTTGTGTTTCCACTGCCGCCTCAGCGGCGGCTTGGCATTGTCTGTTTTCTGGAGCGCGACCATGAACCACCGACCAACCATCACTGCCCGACTGAATTCTCGGGGGGTTTCGTTCATGGGTTCGATGACTGGTTCGATGACTGGGTTGTGTGGTCTGGTCTTGGCGTTGTGGGCGTCGTCATTGTTGGTTGCCGCGCCGGCATCGGCGGTAGCTGGGTACGGCGACGTTGAGGACGGCAGGTACTACTCTGGTGCGGTTCAATGGGCTGTTGACAACATGGTCACCGGCATCGATGGGAACTGTTTCGCGCCCGACGCGGCTGTGTCGCGCGGTGAGACCGCAGTATGGATCTACAACATGGTGAAACAACCCGACCCTGGTGACCGGCACCCGTTTGGCGACGTTACAGACGAAGCTCAACACGACGCAGTGTCGTGGATGTCCAACAAGGGCATCACCACCGGCACCACGGAAACCACATTCTCACCCGACAACACCCTCACACGCGCCCAAGCCGCAGCGTTCCTGTACCGCCTCAAAGGTAAACCCGATGCGCCACCGCACCAGTTCACCGACATCAACTCAGACTGGCAACACGACGCAGTGTCGTGGATGTCCAACCAGGGCATCACCACCGGCACCACGCCAACCACATTCTCACCCGACGACACCTTGACCAGGGCCCATCTCGTCACCTTCCTGTACCGCTACCGAGGCGAACCAAACGTCACCATCGACACCACAACCCCAAGCTGCAACGAAACCGGCGATGGAGACGACAACGGTGCCGACGATGGCGGTGCCGACATCACCGGCACCGACGTGACCGGCACCGACGTTGACGGTGCGGACGTTACCGGCACCGACGTGACCGGCACCGACGTTGACGGTGCGGACGATGCGGGTGCGGACGATACCGGCACCGACGTGACCGGCGATGGAGACGACAACGGTGCCGACGGGGACGCTGCCGACGATGCCAGCACTGAGGTGACCGGCGATGTTGACGACAACGGTGCCGACGGGGACGCTGCCGACGATGCCAGCACTGAGGTGACCGGCGATGTTGACGACGACGGTGCCGACGATGGGAGTGCCGACGTTGAGGATGCCGACGATACCGGCACTGACGAAACCGGCGACGTAGAAGATGCTGATGCCGACGGGGACGGTGCCGACGATGTCGATGCCGACGGCACCGACGACGAGGCCGATGCCGAAGACACGGACGACGACGAGGCCGATGCCGAAGACACGGGTGACGGCGGGGATCCCCAATTTGCATTCAAGACGGTCAGCGCCGGCGGAGCCCACAGCTGTGGCGTGCGCCTTGACGACACTGTCGTCTGCTGGGGGTCCAACGAGTTCGGGCTGACCGACGAGCCGTCTGGCGAGTTCAAGTCGGTCAGCGTCGGCTTGGTCCACAGCTGTGGCGTGCGCCTTGACGACACGGCCGTCTGCTGGGGAGACAACCTGGCCTTGTTTGGGCTGACCGACGCGCCGTCCGGCGAGTTCAAGTCGGTGAGCGCTGGCGGAAGTCATGCCTGTGGGGTGCTCCTCGACGACACCGTCGTCTGCTGGGGGTCCAACGATTCCGGGCTGACCGACGCGCCGTCCGGCGAATTCAAGTCGGTGAGCGCCGGCCACACCCACAGCTGTGGGGTGCTCCTCGACGACACCGTCGTCTGCTGGGGGTCCAACGATTCCGGGCAGAGCGACGCGCCGTCCGGCGAGTCCTTCAAGTCGGTGAGCGCCGGCGGAAATCACAGCTGTGGTGTGCGCCTTGACGACACTGTCGACTGCTGGGGAGACAACGTGTCTGGGCAGAGCGACGCGCCGTCCGGCGAGTTCAAGTCGGTCAGCGCCGGCGACGACCACAGCTGTGGGGTGCTCCTCGACGACACCGTCGTCTGCTGGGGGTCCAACGTGTCTGGGCAGAGCGACGCGTCGTCCGGCGAGTTCAAGTCGGTGAGCGCGGGCGATACCCATAGCTGTGGTGTGCGCCTTGACGACACTGTCGTCTGCTGGGGAGACAACGAGTCCGGGCAGACCGACGCGCCGTCCGACGAACTCGAGACAGTCACCGCTGGCCAGCGACCGTAATCGCACCTCCTCCTGTTGAAAGGAGTGTGTCTGTGAACCGTGAGAAGACGCCCCCTTCTCAGCGTCGTGTATCGAACTCGGCTCGCAGCAGTGCATTATGGCTGCCGACAGGCTTCGCTGCCGAGCGCAGCCGTCTGTGCCCGGGCTGCTGAACCGGCACGCGTTCGTCTCCAAGGTCCACAATCCACCGTCCACCGTCATTGTGCATACCCGGGCCGGTCGATTCGGGCATCGCGCCGGGCATCGCGCCGGAGTTCGCCCAGGCCGCGGCTCGGGCCAGCGGCACCTCCGCAACAGCTGCCTGCTCCGACGCCAACATCTGAGCGCCCAACGCGGCTGCGGCCAGACCGGCGATCGGGTCAGCCACAGCGTCGGCGACGAAGTTGGGAGGATCGCCGGCGAGCCAGAGCCCTCCGGCCACCGCCGTGTCGTCACCGAATCCAACCCGCAACGCGGCATCGCCACACCGGCCGTAGGCGTTGATCGACAACCAGCAGACACCGGCGTCGGCAAGCTCCGCGGGGTCGATTCCCAACTGGTCCATGACCCTGGGCCGGGACCCCTCCAACACCAGATCGGCGGCACGGAGCAAGCCGCGCAACAACGCCCGATCCCAGGTGGCCGAGAAGTCGACTTCCACACACTCCTTGGCGTGGTTGAGCAGGTTGAAGAACTCCGGGGTTCCTCCGCGCGCCCCGTCGGGACGGCCCGCGCCCTCCACCTTGACAACCCGGGCACCGGCGTCAGCGAGCAGTCCGCCGGCCAAGGGGCCGGCCCACAACGAGGTGAGGTCCACCACCAGGGGCCGGTCAACTATCCTGCGCCCGCCGCCACGATGCAGTTCCCGACCAGGAGAGGGGACCGCCTCAGACCAGCTCCCCGGAACCGCCGCCGCAAGCCCCAGCAGCCTCGCCGTCTCGACGACCTCGGCACCGGTCAGCGAAGCGATGCCGCCAGCGATCGCCGGCCAGTCGTCGGCATCCAACGATCGTCCGACAAGGGCGGGCAGCGACTCGACATCTGCTGGCCGGGGAAGGTTGAGAACGATCCAACCGTCAGCTGCCCGAACGAAACGAGCCGACCCTCCCACCGACGTGTCTCCATTGCGGCCCATTCCGCTCAGAGCGGCGCGTTCACCCAACAGTGCGGGTCCGTCGACCACCACCGTGGTGCCCCAGCGAGCAGTTCGCCGTGCTAGATCATCTGCTGCTGCGACCATGGCTGAAGCCACCCTGGCCGGGCCAGTCGATGGCGGACCGCAACGCCGCCCTGTCAACGACATCGCGCCGCTCGACGCCCAGACCACGAGATCGCGCGCGGATGCGCTCAAGGATCGCGGACCGACCATCAATCCGACCACAGGTAGCTCACGGGCCGGAGATGCAAGCGGTCTCCGATCCTGCCGCATTGCCGCGCCCCGTGAAGCATGACTACTCGGGACGATTCCAGGGCTTCCTCTATCTGGGTCCGGATGTGGCGCCCGACGAAGTCCATGACCTGACACTAGGTTCTACTTGACAGACTGTCAGACTGTTACTTTACAAACTGTATGGATTCTACTTTACAAACTGTATGTGATGAGCTTGACAAAATGTCGGGTCTCGGTCGTGCAATCATGATGCGCCGGGGTGTCGAAGTTGCTGGTTGCTGGTTGGCAGGGTAATCCGTCATACCGTCGCCGGCCTTCCTTCCGTGCGGGAGGCGAACGTCGGCTTTGGCCTGTTGCTGGCTTCGCGGCACAATGGAGCACCAGCCGACGCCCCAGGAGTAACAGACGATGGTCGAATTGAAGCCAGGCACCCGCTTCCAGTCCACGGTCTGCACCACGCAAGTAATCGTGGTGAAAGGCGGCGGCGACGCCGAGTTGACCTGTGGCGGTGCCGACATGGTTGCCGCTGGAACCGCCGAGATCAGCGGCGAGCCTGCTTCGGACGCCGCCGAGGGCACCCTGCTCGGCAAGCGCTACACGAACGCGGACGCGACCGTCGAACTGCTGGCCACCAAGGGTGGTGAAGGCTCGATCGCTGTCGATGGGACCCCCTTGAGCGTCGCCGCGCCGAAGACCCTGCCGGCCTCAGACTGACCAGCCTGGACCCGCCATGAACCTGCTGAACCTGTTGCCATGAACCTGCTGAACCTGCTGCCATGAACCTGCTGAACCTGCTGAACCTGCTGAACCTGCTGCCATGAACCTGCTGCCATGAACCTGCTGAACCTGCTGCCATGAACCTGCTGAACCTGCTGAACCTGCTGGAGATGGCCGCGGAGGGGTCGGCTGACCGGGTCGCAGTCGGCTCGCTGCAAGGAGGGCTCAGCTACCGCGAACTCTATGACCGGGCTCACGCAGCGGCGGGGCGTTTCCGAGCCTCGGAGGGCGAACGGGTGGTGTTGTGCGACGAGTCGAGTCCGGCGGTGCCGATCGCCCTGTTCGGCGCGGCCGCCGCAGGCATGCCGTACGTGCCTCTCAACTATCGGCTGGCCGACGAAGACCTGCGGGCTCTGGCGCAGCGCAACGCACCAGGCGTTGCGATCACTGACGATCTCGGTGCCGTTCGACTCGCCGCTGTGCAAGGCCTAGAGACCATGACCCGCCGCGAGTTTCTCGAAGATCTCCAGCGCAAAAGAGTCCCGTCTGCTGAGGCCGAGCGGCCTGCGGACCCTGAGGCGATCGCCGTGCTGTTGTACACGAGCGGCACGACCGGGGACCCGAAGGCTGCCGTTCTGCGCCACCGACACCTGGTCTCCTACGTCCTGGGGTCGGTCGAGTTCATGGGTGCGGCCCCCGACGAGGCGACGATCGTGAGCGTGCCGCCTTACCATGTGGCCGGGGTCGCCGCCATGCTGTCGTCGGTGTACGCCGGGCGCCGCATCGTGCAACTCCCCAGCTTCGACCCCGACGTATGGATCGACACCGTCGAGACCGAACAGGTGACCCATGCCATGGTGGTGCCCACAATGTTGGCCCGCATCGTGGAGGCGCTGGATGCCCGTGGCTCAGAACCCATGCTCGGGCTTCGGGCCCTGTCCTATGGTGGAGGGAGAATGCCCCTGCCGGTGATAACCCGAGCGCTCGAACTGTTCCCGATCACCTCGTTCGCGAACGCCTACGGCTTGACCGAGACCTCCTCGACCGTCGCGGTACTGGGGCCCGACGACCATCGGTTGGCCCAGTACAGCGAAGAGCCCGCCGTGCAGCGGCGCCTCGCCTCAACCGGCCTGCCGCTGCCCGGTGTGGAGTTGTCGATCCGCGACGAGACCGGTGAAGAAGTCCCTGTGGGCGAGACCGGCGAGATCTTCGTGCGTGGTGAACAGGTGTCGGGCGAATACCTTGAAGCCGCTTCACCGCTCGTCAACGGCTGGTTCCCAACCCGCGACGGAGGCTTCATCGACGAGGCCGGCTACCTGTTCGTTCAAGGGCGCAACGACGACGTGATCATCCGCGGAGGCGAGAACATGTCGCCCGGAGAGATCGAGGACGTGCTGCTCACCCACCCGGCGGTGAAGGAGGCCGCCGCAATCGGCGTCGCCGATGAACGGTGGGGGGAGAAGGTGGTGGCCGTCATCGTGCTCGCCGACGATGCGGCTGAGACCGGTGCAGAAGTCAACGCCGGCGAGATCCAGGCACTGGTGCGCCGACGGTTGAGGTCGAGTCGCGTTCCCGCCCATGTTGTGGCAGTCGACGAACTCCCGTACAACGACACGGGAAAGCTACTGCGCCGAGTGCTGCGCGCCCAGCACAGTCATCTAGGCGAACCGGACGGCTGAGGCCCGGTGATGCGAGCCGTCCGCTGGTCATGGCACCGGGCGCAGACCGAGGCGGCATCACCGGACATCGACCGTACGGTCGGTGCCATGGTCGGGGTGCCGGTGGTTGCAGTCGAACTCGGAGACCACCGAGGTGCCGAGATCGCCGAACGCCTGGCCGCGCTGCCGGTCGTGTCGATAGGTGTGGGCGACAGCGCCGACGCGGCCTGGGACGTCCGCACCGAAGACCCCGACCCGATCATCGCCGGTGCCCTCTCGACCCCTATGGCTGCGGTGACCGCCGCGCAGGTTCTGCGGGGCGCCGCAGACCGGACCGTCGAGGAAGCACTGCTGGTTGAATCGCTCGCCTACGCGACCCTGCAGTCAGGCGCAGAGTTCGCTTCCTGGCTGGCATCCCAGCGGCGACGTGTCCGCAACGACGACGGCCCGCGGCTGCGGATCGAGGAGCACGACGACTGCATCGAGGTGATCCTCGACCGGCCACGGCTGCGCAACCTGGTCGATGCCCGAATGCGTGACGAGTTGATCGACGCCTTCTGCGCGCTGGCGCTCGGCGCGCCGCGGCCGATCCGCCTGCTGGGCGCGGGGCCCGCGTTCTGTGCGGGCGGCGATCTTGGCGAGTTCGGCACGGTGGCCGATCCGTTGACCGCGCACCTGCTGCGCTCCACGGCCAACATCGCACCGCACTTGCATCGCATCGCCGAGCGGGTCACAGCTCACGTGCATGGGCCGTGTGTCGGAGCGGGCGTGGAGATGATGGCTTACTGCGGTCGGGTCGTGGCACACCCCGACGCCTGGTTCCGGCTGCCGGAGACCCGGATGGGACTGATGCCCGGGGTGGGGGGGACCTTCAGCATTCCGGCACGGATCGGGCGGCACCGCACCCTGGCATGGCTGCTTCAAGACAGCACGATCAACGCAGGCACCGCGCTGAAATGGGGCCTGATCGATTCGATCCAGCGACCCGAGGACGACTCTGCTGTGAGCTAGCCGGACTCAGCGGGCCAGCGGGTCAGCGGCGGCTGAAGCTCTCACCGATGCTGGAGCCCTCGAACCCGCTCGGGGCCATCCCCGAGGTCGCGTAGAGGTACAGCGCTGCCTGGAACACCGCGTTCAGTGCGGTCATCACCACAACCACCACCGCGATCCAGACCACGCCGATGGTGATGCCCACGATGAGGCCGACCCCACCGAGCGAAGCCAACACCACAATCAAAAGAAGCGCCGGCAGCATCGCCACAAAACCGAGGAGCCCGAACCCGACCCGGGCTGCCAGGTTCTCACCCCAGGTCGACTTGAGCAACGCACCCGAGGTCTTCAAACCCTCGACAGCCCCCTTGCCGTCGATCACGATCGCCGGGACGACCAAGAAGGTCGCAACCTCCCAAGCCAGACCGATCATGTTGATCGCGAATTGACCCAGCCAGCCTGCGCGTTCTCGCAGTGCCCGCAGGATCAGCCCGACCGTGGCGGTCATTATCGCCCAAGGAACCAAGCCCGGGATCCGGCTGAACGCTTTGCGGATCGCCGAACCGACCGTCGGATCACCGCCTGCGAGCCGCTCGTGGGCCCCGGCGACCAGCGCGCCGTTGAAGAAGACGCTGATCACGCTCAGACCTAGGGCTGCCACGATCCCCACCAGCAGCATCGCCGGGTTCGCGGAGGCTTCGTTGACGCCTCCCGATTCGGTGCTGGCCGTCGCGAACACAACGAACGCCAGCGGAATCAACAGCGCCGCGGACACCAAGAACGACAGGATCGGAATCACCAGCAGCTCCCGGTCCTTCTTCAGCACTCCCCACGAGAGCTTCGCCAGCTCGAACGTATTGCGAATCCTGCCCATCGCCACTCCTTTTGTTCAGTCTGTGCCGGTCCGTCAGTCTGTGCCGGTCCGTCGAGTCGAACCCAAGCATAGCGACACCGAGTGACACTGAACTCCGACTCTGCAAGGTTCAACGAGCAGAGTGGTCAGCGGGGCTCGCGCGGCAGGCCCAGGACGCGTTCGCCGATCACGTTGCGTTGAATCTGGTTGGAGCCTCCATAGATGGTGTGCGCACGGCTGTAGAGGAAGGTGCGCTGCTCACGGTCGATCTCATAGTCGGGAAGCTCGTGATCGCCGAAACTCGGATGGCCGTTGTGCGCCTCGGACGACCCGACCATGGCACTGGCCCCGCGGACCAGCATCGCCAACTCGCCCAGACGACGATGCCACGACGCCCAATAGAGCTTGCCGATCGACATTTCGGGGCCCGGCGCGGAGCCGCCCGTCATGGCAGTCAGCATTCGCGACTGGTTGAACCGCAGGATCTCCAACTCGACGAAGCTGCGGGTCAGTTCCTGACGCACGAGCGGGTCAGCCGACCGTCCGTTGTCCTTGGCCAGAGCGACAAGATCATCGAACTCCTGGCGGTAGCTGACCTGCTGTCCCAGCGTTGAAGCACCCCGCTCGAAGCCCAGAGTCCCCATCGCCACCTTCCAGCCGTTGCCGACGCCGCCCACAACCAGCGACTCCTCGGTTCGGGCGTCGGAGAAGAACGTCTCGTTGAACTCCGAACCGCCGGTGATCTGCACAATCGGACGGATCTCGACACCGGGCTGGTCCATCGGCACCAACAGGCAGCTCAGCCCGGCGTGGCGCTGAGCACCCCCCGCGGTGCGGACCATCATGAATATCCACTGGGCGTACTGCGCTAGCGAAGTCCAGACCTTCTGGCCGTTGACGACCCAGTGCCCGTCGACAAGCTCAGCCCGGGTCTTGACATTGGCCAGATCAGAGCCCGCATCCGGCTCGGAGTATCCCTGGCACCAGTAGTCCTGCGCGGCGAGGATGCGCGGCACGAAACGGCGCTGCTGAGCCTCGCTGCCGAAAGCCATCAACGTCGGGCCCAGCAGGGTCAGGCCCATGTTGGGCAGGCGTCCGGGGGCGCGCGACTCGACGCAGGTCCGATGAAAGACCACCTGCTCAGCGAGCGAACAGGCCCGTCCGCCGATCCAGGCAGGGAAGTCGATCCCCAGCCAGCCGCCGGACGCCAACTCCTTCTCCCAGGCCCACTGGACCTCGACGGGCACGTCCTCCCGGCCGGTCCAACCCCGGCCCCGGTACGCGGCGAACTCGCCGACGCAGTGCTCCTCGATCCAGGTGCGCACCTCGTCGGCGAAAGCGTCGAGCGCGGGATCGTTCCAAGCGTCCATGACCCGTGAGCGTACCCACGCCCCGCGCCTTCCCCGAATTCAGGTCCCGCCCCGAGTCGTTGCCCTGTTATCGCCGAACGCATTCTCAACCTCCCCCGCGGCTGACCCCCGAACACAGCCAATACGGCGGCCCGGTGTCTCGTTGCCGAAAAATTTTGCGAGGTGGTTGCGTTTACACCGTCGGCCCAGTACGGTCCGTTGTGCAGTTTTGCTGACTGGAATCAAAGGAATATCCTTTCAGGGGTGCTTACCGGGATCGCGCGTCGGGTGGCTGTGGACTTCGCCGACACGGTGGCATACCAGACGCAGCAGGGTTGGGGGATCACCTACGGAGAACTCGACCGGGCCGCCGACGAAGCCGCCGGGGGACTCGCGGCCCGCGGCATCGGTGAGCGCGACGCGGTGGCCCTGGTGCTCGAATCGACCATCGACTACGTGGTGCTGTTCTTGGCGCTGGCCCGCCTGGGCGCTGTCACATCCGGCATCAACCCGAGACTCACCGCCCGCGAGATCAACGCTTGCCTCGACGTGTTCGATCCGGAGCTGGTCATTGTCGGCGATCGCCTGACCGACACGGTCGAAGGCGACCGGTTCGCCTGCGAGACGCTCATCCCGGGTTCGAACTCCGAGACTGTCGCGGCGGAGTTCAGGATCGCCGGAGCCGGAGCTCCCGGACTGCTGGCCGATGATCCCGACCGCCCGGTGTGCGTGTGCTTCACGAGCGGTTCCACCGGTCTGCCGAAAGGTGCCTGGTACAGCAACCGGCAACTCGAGCGGATAGTCGAACTCGACACCGGAGGCGCCTGGGGCGGCGGCGGGCACGGCATCAGTTCCACCCAGTTCGCGCATGTCGGCTTCATGACCAAACTGCCCTGGTTGCTGGCCGGCGGCAGGACCACCCACCTGCTCGACCGCTGGTCTGCAGGGCCGGTGCTGCAGCTCATCTCGGAGCATCGCATGCCCGCGGTGACCGGCGTGGCACCGCAGATCGCCCTGATGCTCGCGCACCCCTTTAGCCGCGAACTCGACTTCTCCGCGGTCAGGGCCATCGTCGTCGGCGGTGCCGCCTCTCCCCCGGCACTGGTGCGCGAGGCCAGAAAGAGGTTCGGCGCGCCCTACTCGATTCGCTACTCGTCCACCGAGAGCGGTGGGATCGGCCTCGGCACCGACCTCAATGCCGACGACGAGGAAGCGCTGAACACCATCGGCCGGCCCCGCCCCGGGGTGGAGGCAGCCATACGCACCGAGGCCGGAGAACCGGTCGCCGACGGCGAGATCGGCGAACTTTGGCTGCGTTCCGGGTGCATCATGTCGGGCTACTGGAACGATCCGCAGGCAACTGCCGAGACCCTCGTCGACGGCTGGCTGAGAACCGGCGACCTGGCCCGGGTTGACGCCGCTGGCTGCTACCGGCTGGCCGGGCGTCGCAAGGAGATGTTCATCCGCGGCGGTTACAACGTCTATCCGCTGGAAGTCGAGTCAATCCTCGGCAACCACCCGGCGATCGCCGAGATCGCAGTGGTCGGTCGACCCGACGAGATCATGGGAGAGATCGGAGTGGCGGTGATCGTCGTGTCCGACGGGCATGAACCGCCCACGCTGGCGGGCCTGCGGGACTTCGGCTCTGTCGGCCTGGCGCCCTACAAGCTTCCAGAAGCCGTCAGGGTCACGGCCCGCCTGCCGCGCAACGCCACCGACAAAGTTGACCGGCGGGCACTGGCCGAGTTCGAACGCCGGACCCGCGACTCCCGATTCTAGAACCCTTGAGAGGCCGAGCGAATGGGTGGGACAACGCGGCCCGTTCGGCGCGAGGCCGTGGCCCGAGCGGCCCGTGAGCGCAGCGAACAAGAGCGGGAATGACACCGCCGCAGACGCGACAGGCTCTCACCCAATTGCGCGCACTCTTGCAACACATCGGCAAGCTAGCGGCGGGGGCGGTGGGAGCGCCGCTTCTCCCGTTCGCGCTGGGATTGCAGTTCAGCGACGAGTGCGACGTAACGGTCGACTCGCCTGGCGTCGAGGGCGCCAGCGGCCACCGCGGCAGAAATAGCGCACCCAGGCTCGGATCGGTGGACGCAGTCATGGAAGCGACAACCGGTCGCCAACTGCTCGAGATCGCCGAAGACGAGATCCAGAGCGTGCTCAGCCTCCCAGAGCCCGACCGAGCGGATGCCGGGCGTGTCGAGCACGAGACCTCCGCCTTCAGGCAGCAGCACGAGCTGCCGCGCGGTCGTCGTGTGCCGGCCCTTGCTGTCGACACCGCGGACCGGGCCGACCTCAAGGCGCTGCTCACCGACTAGGGCGTTGACCAGCGCCGATTTGCCCACGCCGCTGGCGCCGATCAATGCCAGCGTCCGGCCCGCCCCGATGTGCGCGACGAGTTCGTCGAGCCCGGTGCCGTCGACGATGCTGGTGGTCACAACTGGGATGTCGAGGCAGACGGAACGAACGATCGCCTCGCTCTCGTCACCGGCTACTGCGGCGTCGGCCTTGCTCAAGATCACCAGAGGCGCCGCCCCGCTGTTGATCGCCACAACCAGCATGCGCTCGAGACGACCCGGCGGAAGCGGCCGATCGAGCCCATGCACGACACCGACTACCTCAACGTTGGTAGCCAGGACCTGCTCGAGGTCGCGTTGCGCGGGGTCCCGTCGGCTGACCCTGGTCGTGCGTTCGAGGATCGTGGAGATCACCGGGCCGAGTCCCTCCTGCTCAGCGATCTCCACCCAGTCGCCGGTCACCGGCGCCACCTCGCCCTGGGCACGGAGCGAGTCTGAGAGCACCCGCACGGTCCCCGCCTCGGTCACCACGTCGCATTCGCCTCGGTCGACACGGACCACGCGTCCCACCCTGGAAGTGTCGCTTCGGGCGCCGGCGGGCGCCCGCGCATCAAGCCCCCAGGGGCCGAGTTCGTTCGTCAAGGTCCTCGTATTCTCGCCGCGCGCCGCGCCACAATCCACAGCCACCTGAATCTCGTGAGGAACGCGACGAAACTTCCGAGCGGGTATTGGACCGTTTCGACGACTGGAGAGGTTAGAAATAGACACAGGCAATCGCCGACGGAGGACCCCCCGTGAACACCTCGCAACCCGACGACACCCACGACACGACCGATGGCACCAACGGCACCGACGACACCAACGGCACCGACGACACCGACGGCACCGACGACACCGATGGCACCGACGGCACCGACGGCACCGATGGCACCGATGGCACCGACGACCCCCAAGGGGCCGACGGCACCGGAGTCGACGTCCCCCAAACGCGTCTGAGCTCCGACGCGGACCGACTCTGGTGGCAGGGAGCGCTCGCGGGCTTCGCCGCGGGGGGAGTCGCCTTGATGTTCGGGCAGCTTGTGGAGGCGCTGAGCGAGGACATCCCCGGTCTCGTCCTTGGTATGGGCGAATGGATCCTCGACATCACGCCTGGCTGGGCAGCCGAGGAGAGCATCGAGAATCTCGGGTCCACAGGTAAGGCATCCCTGCTGCCGGGAATCACCGTCGTCGCCCTGCTGGCCGCAGCCGCGCTCGGCAACGCCTCGCTTCGCGTCTCCCGCAAGATCGGGGTCTGGGGGTTCACGGCGTTCGGCCTGCTCGGTGGCTTCACCACAGCAAGGAATCCCATGTCACCCGCAGTGGCGAGTTGGTTCTGGTCGCTGGTGGCAGCCGCTCTGGGCATCGCCACGCTGCTGTTCCTGCTGGACCGCCTCATGGGTCGGGCGGACCAACCGGCCGCCGCCGGGCCCCTCGCAGATCCCCCCGCCCCTCCGGCGAGCCGTCGGGCGTTCCTGGGTTGGACCGCGGGCGCCGGTGCCGTAGCCGTCGGCGGTTTCGCGCTTTCCAGAGGAATAGCCCCCAAGTCCGCCGCAGAGACCGCTCGTGAGAACATCGTCTTCAGCAACATCTCCACGACGACGACCACCTCCACCACTACAACGGCCACCGAAGCGACAACGACCACCGCGCCCTCGTCAGCAGCAACAGTGACGACCGAAGCGATAACAGACATTGAAGGGATCAGTTCCTACATCACGCCCAACGATTCGTTCTACCTGATCGACACCGCGCTGAGGAAACCCCATGTTGACCCCAACGACTGGTCACTCGAGATCAAGGGCATGGTCGACAACCCCTACACCCTCACCTGGGACGAGTTGATCGCCATGCCGATGGAGGAGCATGAGATCACCCTCTCATGCGTGTCCAACCCCGTCGGCGGACCCCTGGTCGGCAACGCTGAGTGGCTCGGCGTTCCAATCGTCACGCTGATGGAGCGGGCCGGGGTGCAAGCCGGCGCCGACCAGTTTGTCGGCAAGTCGATTGACGACTGGACAGCCGGATTCCCGACCGACCGCCTGTATGACGGACGCACCGCGTTGCTGGCGGTCGGCATGAACGGCGAACCGCTGCCGATCTCGCACGGCTTCCCCGCACGGCTCATCGTCGCCGGGATCTACGGCTACGTCTCCGCGGTCAAGTGGGTGACCGAGATCGAGCTGACCCGCTGGGAGGACTTCGACGGGTACTGGATCGACAAGGGCTGGTCGAAGCTGGGCCCGATGAAGACGATGTCGCGCATCGACGTGCCGCGCTCCGGTCACTCGGTCCCGGCGGGCGAGGTGGTTCTGGCCGGTGTGGCGTGGTCGCCGCCCAGAGGCATCCATGCGGTGGAGGTCTCTGTCGACGACGGCCCCTGGTGGCCCTGCGATCTGGCGGTTCCCGGCAACGACGAGAACTGGGTCCAGTGGCGCACGATTTGGAACGCCACCTCGGGGCGGCACCGGATCACCGTTCGGGCCCTCGACGGCACAGACGAGGTCCAGCCCAGAGGACCCAAGTCTGTCGCCCCCGACGGTGCTGAGGGTTGGCATCAGGTGTCGGTCAACGTCATATAGTGTGCTGACCCGTGTCGAGTGCCGGGAGTATTCTGGGGGCCGCAGTGATCGACGAATCGGTAGTACAGGCGAAGCAGCAGGTGGAGGTCCTCGATTGGGAGACCTACGGGCGTGGCGCTCGCGAACTCGCGGTCAGCGTCGCCGAGGACGGCTATCGGCCCGAGATGATCCTGGCTATAGCCCGCGGCGGCCTCTTCGTCGCCAGTTCCCTCGGGTACGCCCTCTCGATCAAGAACATCTACGTCATGAACTGCGAGTACTACACCGGTGTCGATCAGCGTCTGCCGGTCCCGGTGGTGCTGCCTCCCTACGTGGACCTCGTCGATATGGAGGAGGTCAAGGTCCTGATCGCTGATGATGTGGCCGACACCGGGCACACGTTGAAGCTGGTCTACGACTTCTGCGAGGAGCGCGTCGCTGAGGTACGCGCCGCGGTGCTCTACGAGAAGTCCCATTCGTTGGTCAAGTGCGACTATGTGTGGAAGCGAACCGACCAGTGGATCAACTTCCCCTGGTCAACCGAGAAACCAGTTGTGAGCCCCGAAGACGCCCGCCACCGCGTCCTCGACGCCTGAGCAGCCGGGCGTTCGGCAGGTACTCGTTTAAGATAGCCCGTTCGGAACTTCGCCGGGCCCCCTTCCATCCTCCGATCAATTTCGGATCTGAAACCGCGTCAATCTAGTTTTTCCGAAAGATGGCGAGCCCTTGATCAACCGCGGACCCGCTGCCCCCGACCTGAAACGCGGAGAGCCACCTTGCCAAGGAGGTCCTTGCGGGAGACCCCGCGGCCGCGGTCGTCGCCTTCGCTGACGAGACCATCGCTCAACCGCTGGGGCGTGCATGTGTTCGAGCGGATGGCTCAGGTGGCTGCTGCGATGGATGGTCGTGGGTTGACGTACCGGACGTTAACCGGATCGCGTGGCTGACCCTCGTCGTCGGGGCGGGTGGTGACGAGCAGGTCGGTGGCCTGCTCGAAGTCGTCTCAGTCCACCACCGGTTCGGGGTCAGGATCGGCCATGAAACCGGACCTCAGGCAAGCCGTCTATCTTCTCACGAATAGCTGCGCGCTGTTCCTCTAGTGACTTCCGACTGAAGGAGTCGTCGAACGGAATCTGGTACGATTCTGGCCCTGGCGGTGGGTATTTCGCCTCTACATTAGTCATTTTCGTCATCCTCCGTGTGTTGATCTACGTCTATTGAGTGAAATCCGGACTCGGTGGCTGTCTCGATCCACGTCTCATACCCTTGGGCAATCTGTTGCAACATCGGACCGATTGCGGAAGGGGCGACCTTGATCCGCGCCACCAAGGTTGCCTCTGCAATCCCATCGTTGGTTTGGTTGCTGCCGCTTTGTGTGAGGAAGTCCATTGTGATTTCGTGTTGGGTGAACCAGACATGGACATGGTTTGAGTATACGCCTCCGACCGCGAGCAGTTGATCGAAGGTAACATTGAGCGTATGGATGGGTTCGTCGCTGTCGGCCATGCCAACCAGCGTAGGGCTTCGCGCCGGGTTCTGCACCCGCATTGAGGACCCGTTCGGTCGAGTGCTCAGGGAGTAATGTGACAGACAACTCTCGAGCGAGTGCGGCGGGCAGAGTGACCTCGAACAGCTCTGCGGGGCGGTTGGGGCTGGGGCTTTGGGCCTAGGGTGGGCTCATGGAGATGCGTGTCGCCGTTGTTGGAGCGGGGTCGTGGGGGACGACGGTGGCCCATCTGTGCTCGCACAATGTCGCCACTACTCTCTACAGTCGCCGTCCCGATCTGGCTGAGGCAATCAATACCGGCCATGAGAACCCCCGGTATCTGCCCGGGTACCTGCTCCACCGGTCTCTGCGGGCGTCGTGCGATCTGGCCTCGGTGGTTTCGGCGGCCGACGTGCTGGTCATGGGGGTCCCCTCGGCGGGATTTCGTGAGACGCTCATAGAGCTTCGCTCGAGCCTCAGGCCCTGGGTTCCGGTCGTGTCGCTGGCGAAGGGCCTGGAGCCCTCGACCCGCAAGCGGATGACCCAGGTCGCCGAAGACGAACTTCCGGGCCATCCCGTCGGCGTGCTCACCGGCCCGAACCTTGCCAAGGAGGTCCTTGCGGGAGACCCCGCGGCCGCGGTCGTCGCCTTCGCTGACGAGACCATCGCTCAACGCCTCGGGGAGGTGTTCTCCACAGATCTGTTCCGGGTCTATACCAACACCGACGTGCTCGGCTGCGAGATAGGCGGCGCATTGAAGAATGTGATCGCCGTCGCTGCGGGGATGGCCGAGGGGCTCGGCACTGGAGACAACACCCGTGCAGCGGTCATCACCCGCGGTTTGGCCGAGCTCACCCGGTTGGGCGTGGCGATGGGCGGCAACCCCGCCACCTTCGCCGGTCTGGCGGGTGTTGGTGACCTGCTCGCTACCTGCATGAGCCCGCAGAGCCGGAACCGCTACGTGGGGGAGCAGCTCGGTCGGGGTCGTTCGGTCGACGAGATCATCGCGGAGATGGACCAGGTGGCTGAAGGCGTCAAGTCGGCGCAGACTGTGCTCGAACTGGCCGCCGAGTACGATGTCTACATGCCCATCTGCGAAGAGGTCTGTCTTTGTGTTCAGGGAGTTCAGGGAGCAGACGACGCCTACCGGGGCCTGATGGCACGGGAGATCTCCAGCGAGTGACCCTGCGGCTCGGTTGGAAGCGACGAGGTCGGCCGCCTCGGTCGGCGGTGCCGGCGGTGTCGTCTGGCTCGTCGTGGTGGAAACGGTCGTCTTGGTGGAAACGGTCGTACGGCTCGGCTGGTCGGGATCAGAGTGTCGGTGCGGGGGTGGATGCGGGGGTCGGTGGCATTGAGGGTTCGGTGATCGGCGACCTCGAGGGGCCCCTGGCCGTCGTTGACGAGCACGGGCGGTTGCAGACGATCGACCGCAGATGGTCGTTCGAATGGGGTGTCGGTGTCGGCGACCGCTGGCGCGTCGCCCACGAGACCGCAGGCACTCGTCGGCAGCGGATCAACGACGCCCCGGTCTACGAGACCCGCCTCCGAATTTCTGGCGGCGATGTGGTTGCGCGTGCGGCTGTGGCCAACGACGGGGTCAGCAGAGCCCTCGTCGTTGAGTTCGAGAACGTGTCGAGTGACGCGCTGGCGGTCGCGCTGGTAGGCCGCGCGATCGACGGCGAAGTCTCGGCCGCCAGTGACTCCGTGAGCCTCGATGGTCGGTTGTGGATCCACCCGGAGCGTCAAGCAGGAGGCGTTGTCGCGACCAGTGGCGCGCGGGACCCGTGGCCAGAAATCCAGGACGGTCCTGACGCAGACCCCGTCTCGGTTCGCGGCAGCGAAGTCGCGGCGGGTCTGGTGATGGCGTTGCCGCATCGGCAGAGCGTCAAGTTCCAGGTGGTGGTCGAGGGCAGGGCGCTGGCAAGGACAGCCTCGCCCGCAGAGATCGCCTCGGGGTGGTCGGCCGTCACCACCGACGCGCTGAGCGTCGATGTCGCGGACGTCGACCTCGGCACGGCGTGGAGACGAATCCTCGGTGACCTCGTGGTCCAGGCCGGATCCGACGATCCCGCAAGTGCCGCGGAAGCCGCACCGATCCTCGACATTGCTGGGCTCGCCCGTGAGGCTGATCGGGCCCGCGCCGCAGTGGTGACAGCCGCAGAGGCGGGACTGTTGACTGGTGTGCCTGCGGTCGCCGCGCTGCGGGCACTTCTGTCTCGCGACCTGCGAGTCGAAAGGGTTTCCGGGATCGATCAACTCGCGGATCTGCTGGTCTCGCGTGCAACCGGTTCACTCGACATCGAAACCGTGATCCTGCTGGCGCGTGTCCTGGAAGGTTCCGACCCAAAGGCTGCCGCCGATGCCTGTCGCCTGGCCGCCTCGTTGGACCCGAAGCGCCGTTGGCAACCCGTGACACCGGTCGCCAAAGCTGCAGAGCGCGTGTTGCGCACCTTGGTCGACGATTCATGTGTTGGAACCAGCGTCGGTGTGGACAGCATTGTCGGCACTGCCGGTGACACCGCTGAGGCTGGCGGCGTGCGTATCGACCTGCTCCCCGAGGCGCCGTCTGAGTGGTTCGGCAGACCCGTCGATGTGCGAGGCTTCGGCACGCTCTGGGGCCGAGTCTCGTTCAGCGTGCGTTGGCACGGGCATCGTCCGGCGCTGCTCTGGGAGCGAACCGGCGGCCCGGACCGGGTGGAACTTCGATGCTTGGGCCTCGACCCCCGCTGGTCCAGCTTCGAGCGACATGGCGAGGCCCTCCTCGCCGAGCCGCCGCGGGCCCCGGGCAAGTGACCGCGGGTGAGTGATCGCGGGTGAGTAACCCCGGGCAACCAACCCCGTGGGAGCAACCCGCGTAGGTACCGTGCGAGTGACCGGGCCACTACCCCTGGAGCGAGTAGACCGAGTGACTCCCGAGCGACTAGCCCGAGCGGGCAGTCCGGTGGGAGCAACGCCGCGGGATTATCAACTGTCGGTGGTTCAACACGGCCCGGCTCACCGCACTGTGGCGGGTCGGTTAGGGTGCGTTTGATGGTGCCAACCGCTCGACCGCTCCGCCAGTCGATCAAGAACAAGGCTCCGGGACTGCGGCTCGAGAAGGCCCTGTGGGCGGCCGGCAACGCGGTGGTTGCCGGAATCGACGAGGTGGGCCGCGGTTCGTGGGCTGGCCCTCTCACCCTGGCCGCGGTCGTGGTTCCCCGAGACAGAGGGCTCTACAAGGTCCGTGATTCCAAGATGCTCACCGAATCTGAGCGGGAGCTGATGCACGACCGGATCATGGACTGGGCCGGCGATGTGTCTGTGGCGCATGCCAGCGGGGCCGAATGCGACGAACTCGGCATGTCGGCAGCACAGAAGCTCGCCGCGCAACGCGCCCTCAACGGCCTGGGCATGCCGGTCGATCATGTCCTTGTGGACGGACACTGGGATTTTGTGGAGTCGGTCCCGGTCACCAAGATCGTCAAGGGCGACTCGGTGAGCCTGTCGATAGCGGCTGCCTCGATCGTGGCGAAGGTCACCCGTGACCGGATCATGGGTCAGTGGGACCGGCACTACCCGGCGTTCGGGTTCGCCGCCAACAAGGGTTATCCGTGCCCTCGCCACAAGGCTGCGCTGGCGGCCTACGGACCCAGCGCGGTGCATCGGCGCAGCTGGGTGTTCATGGACGACCTGCGCTGGACCGCCGTGCCCCGCCTCCTCGCCGAGGACCCGCAACCGGGCCTGTTCTGATCCACGTTCGGTACGGTGCGCGCAGAGCGTGCGCGGATTGAGCAGCGCCGGTGTGCCGAGACCTGTTGTCTCCCGCTCCGCTGCGCCCTTGGCCCACGGCCCGCTCGGGCCGCGGCCTCGTTCGGTCGCGACGGTGTGCGGGATCAATCCGCTCGGCCTCTGCGGCGGGTAGAGTGCTGACGCTATGGGACAGCCGGTTACCTTCATCCGCTCCAGCTCGCCCCGCCCGGGTGTCGTGCGCTTCGAACTGAACCGGAGCCTCACCGGCATGGGCCACGAGACCTACCGTGCCGGCGACGAGATCATCGGTGAGCGCCCCCCCGATGTGCTCGCCAGACGCATCTTCGCTTTGGGCAACGTGTCGACGATCCACATGTACAGCTCCATGGTCACCCTCACCTTGGCGACGACCGAGCAGAGTGATCTGGAGTCGGTGGTGAGCGACCTCTTCACCTATTACGTGCCCGGTGTCGAGATCCCCGATGACGAGGAACTCATCGCCATGGTCGAGGGCTGACAGACGCCTGACTCACCCGGCAACTGCGCGGTCTGCGGCGACCGTGCGGCCTGCGGCAACTGCGCGGCCTGCGGCGACCGTGCGGCCTGCGGCAACTGCGCGGTCTGCGGCGACCGTGCGGCCTGCGGCAACTGCGCGGTCTGCGGCGGCTAGGGGGACTTCGCCCAGCGGCGGATCCAAGCGTGCATGGCGATCCCCGCGGCGACACCGGCGTTGATCGACCGCGTCGACCCGTACTGGGCGATCGAGCACACCAACTCGGCAGCCTCCTGGGCAGCGGGGGAGAGGCCGGGACCCTCCTGGCCGAACAACAGCACGCAGCGCCGCGGCAGCTCGGTGCTCTCGATCGGCGTTGATCCGGGCAGGTTGTCTATGCCGATGATCGGCAGGCCGTCGCGGCGGGCCCACCCCACGAGATCGTCGATCGTCTCGTGGCGGGTGATGTGTTGGTAGACGTCGGTCATCATCGCCCCTCGGCGGTTCCATCTGCGCTTGCCGACAATGTGGACTTCCGCGGCGCAGAAGGCGTTGGCGGTGCGCACGACGGTGCCGATGTTGTGGTCGTGCTCCCAGTTCTCGACGGCGACATGGAACCCGTGGCGACGCTGGTCGAGGTCCGCAACGATCGCCTCGACCGCCCAGTAGCGGTACCGGTCGATGACATTGCGCCGGTCACCCTCGGTTAGCAGTTCCGGGTCGAGCCGCCCATCAGCGGGCCAGGGCCCCTCGTAGGGCCCGACTCCGACCTCAGGCTGGCCCCCGGTTAGTCCCCCGTTCTCGTCCACAGTCAAGCGCCCCTCAGAGTTCCCGATTTACCACTGGTCCACTGAGACTAGGTGAGCTTCTGCATGCTCTCGGCCGGCAGAGTAACTTCCAAGTGCTTTTGGAACGTGCGCGGAGTTGACCGCGCAGGGGCGCCGAGACCTGTCGTCTCCCGCTCCGGTTCGCTGCGCGCACGGGCCGCTCGGGCCGCCGACTCGTTCGGTCGCGGCCATGCACGGGATCAATCCGTCCGGTCTTTGAGGCGGGTCAGTCGAGAAGGGCATCTGGTCCCGGCTCATCTTTGCTCGGAAGGTGCGACCCAGTCGCCGGGCAGGCGCATCGAGATACCAGTGTCGTCCTCGATGCGCTTGACGACGTGCAGCTCTCCCGCAGCGGTTCCGTAACGCTGCGCGGCCTGATCGAACACTGCCTGCGCGGCGGCGGTCATGGGCAGGTCGGTGCCGACGTTGTGTACGAGTTCGTCGAGCAGACCCAAGTCCTTGACACACAGGCCGAGGGTGAAAGACGGGTCGTAGTGGCCGGCGAAGACGCTCGGTGCGTCGTGGCGGACCACGAAGCTGTCGCCGACGCTCTCCTTGATGGCATGCCACAGCGTCGCCAGGTCGACGCCGTTGGCCATCCCCGTGGCGAAGGCCTCGCCGAGCGCCGCCGCGGAGACGAACCAGAGTTGGTTGGTCACCAGCTTCACGACGTTGCCCGAACCCAGGGGACCGCACGCAATCACCAGTCCGAGGTTCTCCAACACCTTTGTCGCGGCAGCGACGGGTTCGGCTTCGCCGGAGACGAACAGGGTCAGGGTGCCGTTGCGGGCGCCGTCAACCGCGCCGGTCACAGGTGAGTCAACCACCTGCACACCGCGAGGCGCCGCTGCGGCGAGCTCGCGGACGAGCTCGGGGTGGTTGGTGGTGAGGTCCACCCAGATCGACCCGGGCCGCATGGCCGCCAGCGCCCCGTCCGCGCCGGCCATGACAGCCTCGACGTGGCTGGGATGGGGGAGCGACGTCAAGAACAGGCCGACTTCAGCCGCGCATGCCGAAGCGGAAGTCGCTGCCGTGGCACCGGCGGTCACCGCCTCGTCCAATGCCGAGTCGTCGATGTCGAAGGCGACCACGTCGTAGCCGGCCGCGATCAGGCGACGGCACATCGGGCCGCCCATGTTGCCGAGCCCGACGAAACCGACCCTCGGAAGTCGGGTTGACGGTTCGCGTGTCAAGTCTTCACCTTGGGCAGGGGCCGGCGGAGTTCACCGCTTCGGCGGGAGCGGGAGGAACGAGCTCGTGCGTCGGACGTACTCGTCGTAGCCCTTGCGCCTCTTGGACATTGCGCGCTCGAGCATCGGCACTCCGGAGACGCGCATCAACAGGAAGGTGATCAACGCGGGACCGACCAGCCCGACTGTGCCGATCGGAGTGGAGGCGGCGACCAGTCCGATACCCCACCAGGCGCAGGCGTCCCCGAAATAGTTGGGGTGGCGGGTGTAGCGCCACAGCCCCCGGTCCATCACCGCAGAGGCATTGGCGGGGTCCGCTTTGAAGCGGGCCAGTTGCCAGTCCCCGATCGACTCGAACCCGAAACCGATCACGAAGACCGCCGCGCCGACGATCCACAGCGCGGTGGCGCCCGTCTCGGTTTCGCTGATACCGATCTGAAGTGGGAGTGAAACGATCCACATGACTGCCCCCTGCAGTCCGTAGACAGTCGCCAGGCTGATGATCCAGAACCGGTCGCCGTGGCGGCGGCGCATGGCCTGATAGCGGTAGTCCTCGCCCTTGCCGATGTTGCGGATGCCCAGATGAACACCGAGGCGCAACCCCCAGACGGTGGCCATTGCGCACAGCAGCACGGCCCGACGGGTGTCGCCGCCGTCCGAGAAATCCGAATAGGAGAGGATGAAGGTCGTCCAAGCCACTGCGACGAATCCTGGACCCCACGCAATGTCGACGATGCTGGCGTCGCGGATCGCCACACTGATCGCCCAGACGGTCGCCATCATCAAGGCGATCACCACCGCAGCGACAAGAAACACCATTGCCATGACGATACAGCGTTCTCGCCGGACGTGGCCGGACCCGCGCGTTGCTGTTGCCGGGCGCGGCCGGGGCCGCCTACCGGCCGTCACGTCGTCGATGGTGGCCGTCAGTTCTCACCGGGCGCGGCCAGGCCGCCCGTTGTCGCCTGAGATGCTCAGCTCGGACTGGACGCATCGCCACCCGACCGGCGGCCTGTCATGTTGTCGACAATGGAATCCAGACGATTCCGTCGATGTGCTCGAAGTGGCTGTCGCCCGATATGAGGTCGGTGCCGGTTTCCATGGCATGGGCGGCAATCCAGACATCGTTTGTCGGTATGGGGCGACCCTTGGCTCGAAGGGTCGCCGCTATTCGGGAGTAGCGGTCGGCGGTGACCGGGCCCACTTCCACAAACGTCGAATAGGGGCTGTCGAGCACGGAGCGGAGATCGGCGGCGTTCTGCTCGAAGCGAGTCCCGTGGCGGAATCCGTAGAGAAGCTCGCCGACGACGACGGCAGAGAATAACAACTCCTCGGCCTCCCTCACGATCTCCGCGACATGCTCATGTCCTCGCATGAGCATGGAGTATGCGTTGGTGTCCAGTAGGACCCTCATCTCCAGGCGTCCTCGTCAACCATTTCGAGATCCTTGATGGCGGCTTCAAACTCGTCGGCCTCCTGCACAGTCCAACTGCCGATCAGGTCGTCGAGAGACGACCCCACCGTCCAAGGCCGTTCGACGTCCTCACTCAGCCCAGCGCCTCGCCGGAGCAGCTTCAGTGCTGCTTGATTGAGCGAGATCTTCTCACGAGCAGCGAGTCGGCGCATTGCGGCATCCAACTCGTCGCCGAACCCCCGAACTGTGAGCTGGTCCATTCCGGCCTCCCTTTATGACTCACTGGTGACTCACTATACCTCAGACCATGAGTCAACCGGCAGCGTTGTTGTTGCCCCAGTTCCACTCCGTGATGTCGCCGGTTGCCTGCCTGAAGGTGAGCCTCGACGTGTTGCACCTTCGCTTTGTTGGTGTGCGATTCTGAGTCCCTCGCGAGTCGGCGGGCGAGTTGTGGCGGTTCGCCGCGACTCTCGACGGGATTCTTCGACGGGAGTCTTTGACCTCCCCCTCGATCACATCAGCAACAGCATGGACCCGACGCTGCCCAATTCTGGTCACTTCGTCTACGTCGATGACTCGGCCGACGAACCCCAGGATCTCCTGACCGCGCTGGCGATACCCGCGCCAACATGAGCGACCACACTGCAGACCCACAAGCAGTTCCGGCCACCACCGCCAACTCAGCACCAACCAGCCAACGGCGTGTCTTCGCAGCCTGCAGATCGGGCCAACCGGCACCCTACGCCTACTACCTCACCCAAGCGCCCCAGCAGGCGATGGTGTTGTCAGTCCTGACCCCACACGAATGCTTGCTGCCAGCGGATACGGACTTGAACTCACCGTCGGGCGCGTCAACCTGCTTCCGGCTGCCCCAGCATGTGACGGTGTTGTCAGTCTTGACCCCACACGAATGATTCCTGCCAGCGGAGACAGATTTGAATTCACCGTCGGGCGCGTCGGCCTCCCCCAGCCAGCTGTCGCCCCAGCAGGTGACGGTGTTGTCAGTCTTGACCCCACACGAATGCTGGCGGCCGGCTGACACGGTTGTGAACTCACCGTCGGGCGCGTCGGTCTGCCCCCGCCAGCTGTCGCCCCAGCAGGTGATCGTGTTGTCAGTCTTGACCCCACACGAATGCTGGACACCGGCGGAGACAGATCTGAACGTGCCGCAATGGGGGGAAGATGGGTCGATGGTGACGGTGGGTTGGTTTTGGTATCGGTACAAGAACGTGACGAGATGCGCGCGGGTGAGCGCGGTGTCAGGCGAGAACGTTGTGGGTGATGTGCCGGTGGTGATCTCACGGTCAGCAGCCCACGAGACGCTGCCTTGCTGCCAAGGTGCCTGAACGTCGTTGAAGCTGTGGGCTGGTGCCGACGGTTCACCAGCCAAACGCCACAAGAACGTGACGAGATGCGCGCGGGTCAACGCGGTGTCAGGTGAAAACTCTGTTGGTGACGTGCCGGTTGTGATCTCGTTGTGCAACATCCACGACACCGCCGCGTCCTGACCTCCGACGGTGATGTCATCGAAGCTGTGGGCCGGCGCGGCTGGATTGCCCTGCATGTTCCACATATGTACTGAGGCCTCGCCCCGGGTGACGACCGTGCCGGGTGCGAAACAGTTCCCGTCGGTACCGGCGATGTCATTGTCGGCTGACCACTGCACAGCCTCGGTGTAATATTGGCCGTCGGCAACGTCGCCGAACCCCGCGACCGACCCCGCCGGTGGCGCTGCTGCCAGCAACGAAACTACCCCAACACACCACCACAGCACCGACCAGCGTCTGTGCAACGCCAGCAACGAGCTGACCACAGACCGGTTCAACTGCAGCCAGCGGGGGGGGGGGGGGGGTGTGCGGGGCCTCGACAACCCGCGAGCATTAAATACAGGCGCCTCAGCGAGCGGCCAGCTAGATGTAGTCGGCGTCTAGCGTTTCAGACCTGCGCGTGCCACGGCGGTGGTGTGGGCGGATCGTTCGAGTGTGTCGTCCAACGGTTCGA
>MKWU01001498.1_pt1 | contig 39845 bp, 37 predicted proteins | sample 809101 | NCBI WGS metagenome assembly MKWU01 (sample SAMN05860141, study PRJNA318959) | sponge metagenome | host: Aplysina aerophoba | place: Slovenia: Piran, Adriatic Sea, Gulf of Piran | collected 2013-05-07
GGCACGGCCAGACCCGGCTCACAAGCGCCGCACTGGGACACCGCATCGGGTTCAAGGCCGGCCAACGGCATGTCCTGCGCGAAGACGAATAGCATGTTGTCAGCCATATTTATCATGACACGGTAGGGCTAGGCCGTAGTGCTTGGCGAACTCGCGGAAGCTGGGGTTGAGTTGGGGCTCCTCGCGGTCGGCCCTGGTGACACCGGCCTTGAGGTTGTCGATGATCCAGCGCTCGGGCACGCCCCCGAACGCCTCGAGGGCACGGCGGTGGGCCATCGTCCAGTGGCGTACGCTCTGGTCGGGTACCGCCTCGGCGTAGATCATGTTCGAGTGCGGCAGCATGGCGACGAAGATCTCCACATCCTTCTCGCCACGACCGCTGCGCAGGCTCAGGGTCTTGCCCGAGAAGTCGGACAGACCGTAGAGGCCCGGTGCGTAGTGGAAGCGCATCTGGGCTTGCCCGGGGCGGCCCTGCCGGTGCTCCTTGAGGAGCGCGCAGAAGCGGCTGTAGGTGTAGGCCTTGCCCCCTTGAGCCAGAGCCTCGTCGCGGTACTCGGACCACAGCCGATGACGCGTCAGGCGGGTGCGGCGGCGCTGGCGCGGCGCCTCGAGGTCCTCAAGGATCGCTTCCCAGTCGGGCTGCACCCTGTCGCTGGGGTGATCCGGCACCGGGTAGAGCCGCGCCCGCAGGGCCTCGTCGTCGAGATCCGGCGGCAGCGGCCAGGAAAGTCCCGCTGCTTGGGCCCGGGCAAGCACATGCGAGACCGTTCCCGTGCTCACCCCGACCGCCGCGGCGATCTGTGCCCGCGACAATGCGTGATCGTGACGGTATCGAAGAATGTCCTTGATGTTCATCATGCCGATCCTCTTCATCGTGCTCCTGCCTTCCCGGTCCGATACACGGACCGGTCTGACAGGGATGGAAGTGACAGGGCACCTCGCTGGTCCGGTGGCGGCTTCGCCACACCAGCCGGCAAGACAGGGACAGCTCCGGACCTGGGCGGTCAAATGCCCAGGAATCACCGTCAAGTGTCGTAGGATTCGCCGTCAAGTGCGGCAGGAATCGTGGTCAAATGTCGTAGGAATCGCGGTCAAATGCGCCAGGATTTTGCACCCGTCTCCCCCGACGAGTTCAGCCCGCGGAAAACGGTCCTCCAAGTCACGCGCCAATGCTGCTGGATCGTCGCCAAACAGGATCGCGCAAATCCCCTTGGTTGTCGCAGCCACCAGGATCGAGCCCAGCGAACACTCGCCGACGGCAAACCGAATCGTCTCGCCCGTGCCACCGCCCCGGAACACCGCGGGAGCCATCCCGAGCCTCTCCGGCGATGCGGCGTAGAACCGAGCGCTCGAGTTGAAGCCGGAGTCGTAGATGGCTTCGGTGACCGTTCGAGACGTCCGCAGTGCTTCGCGGGTGCGATCCGCGCGATGGGCGGCGGTGTAGGCACGCGGCGTGAAACCGGTAATGGCCTTGAAGACCCGGTGGAAGTGGAACCGGCTCATGCTGGCGACCTGCGCGAGCGCGTCGAGATCCGGCAGTTCCTCCGCCGTCTCCACGAGGCGGCACGCGGCCGCTACCGACCGCGCATGCCGTTCGGCAGGGGGCGGCTCGTTCGGGCGGCAGCGTCGACATGGCCGAAAGCCGGTATTCTCGGCGTCCTCGCATGAAGTGTGGAAGCGCACGTTCTCGCGCCGCGGGTGCCGGGCTGCACAGCCCGGACGACAATAGACGCCGGTCGTTGTGACACAGTAGACGAACTCTCCGACGGCGGCATGATTGCGGTCTACGACCGCTGCCCAGCGTTCGTCGTCGCTCCTGAAACCACTCGCCATCGACGTTCGCATCGTCTGCACATCGGGCATGATGTCTGCTCCTTCGGTTATCTTGGTGCTGGCCGTCCCTGTGGGCCGTGCACTGCCATGGGGCACTCTGATGTGTCAGCATTGCCATGCAGCCCGATTCTTGCTCTCGAATTGTTCTCCGAAGGTGGGTGCGGCTTCTTGCTCCAGTTCCACGGCGATGTGATCAGCGAGGCAATCCCGCGGGGCGACGTCGTTCGAGTCTGGCTGTCAACAATGAGGGTGTACATCGACGCAGCCCGTTCGTCACTGCGGTCGGAGTCCGCGAACGCCTACGAGCGTCCGCTCAACATGGTGCCACGCATCGTACCTTTTCCGTGGCACCATGCCGAGAGTGAGACGGGATTGAGGCGGAAGGCGAAGGCCATCTGGGCGCTGCGAGTCTCGGTCACGGCGACCACCACGAGATGCTGCACGGTCTTGCGCTCGCCCCCAGCGCGATGGCGGTGTTCGTGGGCTACGATGCGAACGCCGTTGCCGGAATGCTGACGTTGGCGCGGTCCGAGGAACTGCTGACCAAATCGAAACTGCGCTCCAGGCGCCTGATGATGGCGCGGCTCACTCAGGCCACCCGCTTGGGGATGTCGCAGTGCCCGACACCCAGGCTGCTTCCGGAGAGTGAGATCCGACTGACGGAGCAGGAGTGTGCTGTGCTGCGGTGGACTGGCGACGGCAAGACGGCCAGCGACATTCCGGAAGTCATGCGCATTTCAGAGTCGACGGTCAATCTCCACATCAGAAACGCCGTGGCAAAGCTGGGAGCAGTCAACGAACTGGCCGCGACCGTCAAGGCGGCAATGCCGGGGACGTTGCATTGACCCCCGCACTGCCGGGCACACTGCCGACCGGCCACATTGTGCCAGGGCATGTTGTGAGACACGCGGACAGCCACGGAAACTGGCGCGTTGTCAGCCGCCGTTATCCTGTGCGCCACTCATAGAGGCTCAGGAGTGCGGAGGCCGGTTGCGATCCCGCCACTACCGCTCAAGATCGAAGCGGTCCAGGGTCATCACCTTGGTCCAAGCCTCGATGAAATCCTCCACGAATGCTTGCTGCCCGTCGTCGGCCGCATAGTGCTCCGCGACCGCGCGCAACTCCGAGTTCGAGCCGAAAACAAGATCGACCGGAGTCGCCGTCCACCTGAGCGCGCCGGTCACACGATCACGACCCTCGTAAACCCCCTTGATGGACGCAGCGGACCACTGCGTGGACATGTCAACCAGGTTGACGAAGAAGTCGTTGCTCAGCGTCCCGGGACGGTGCGTGAACACGCCCCGGGGCGAGCCCCCGGCATTGGCGTCCATCACGCGCATGCCGCCGACGAGCACCGTCATCTCCGGGATCGTCAGGTTCAGAAATGCCGCTTTCTCCACCAGCATTTCCGCCGGAGACTGGGGGTTGCCGTCGGCGAAATAGTTGCGGAACCCGTCCGCCCTTGGCTCGAGCAAGGCAAAGGAGGCGACGTCGGTCTGCCGCGCCGATGCGTCCATGCGACCCGGTGCGAAGGGCACATCCACCTCGAACCCGGACTCTGCGGCGGCCCGCTCGATGGCGGCGGCACCGCCCAGAACGATCAGGTCCGCAAGAGAGATCCGCTTGTCGTCCGATTGCGCCGCGTTGAAATCACGCTGGACAGTCCCGAGGGTCTCCAGCACGCGGGCCAGTTCCTCCGGATCATTGGCTGCCCATTCGTTCTGGGGTGCGAGGCGAATGCGCGCCCCGTTGGCGCCGCCGCGCATGTCGGTCCCGCGGAAGGTGGACGCCGAGGCCCACGCTGTCCGGACCAGTTCGGCGGTAGACAATCCGGAAGCGAGAATTGCAGCCCTCAGTGCGGCCGCATCCCGGGTGTTGATCAGGGTGTGATCCACTTCGGGAATGGGGTCCTGCCACACGAAGCGCTCGTCGGGCACGTCATCGCCCAGATAGCGGGAGGTCGGACCCAGGTCGCGATGGGTCAGCTTGAACCAGGCTCGGGCGAAGGCGTCTTCGAACTCGTCTGGATTCTCGAGCCAGCGCGACGTGATCTCGCGATATGCGGGATCCTCCTTCAGCGCAAGGTCGGTGGTGAGCATCATGGGCGCGAGCAACACCGACGGATCGTGCGCATCCGGCACCATTTCCGATGCCGCTCCTTCTGCGGGTTTCCACTGGATGGCGCCGGCCGGACTGCGTGTCTGCACCCAATCGAAGGCGTAGAGGTTCTCCAGAAAATTATGGGTCCAGGCCGCGGGAGCGACCGTCCACGCGCCTTCCAGACCGCTGGTGATGGTATCCTTGCCATGGCCGTCGCCATAGCTGTTACGCCATCCGAATCCTTGTGCCTCGACGACATCTCCCTCGGGTTCAACACCCACATACTCGGACGGATCAGCCGCGCCGTGGGCTTTGCCGAAGGTATGTCCACCTGCAATCAGCGCAGCTGTCTCTTCGTCGTCCATCGCCATGCGACCGAACGCTTCGCGTATGGCGCGGGCGGCCGCCAGCGGATCCGGGTTGCCGCCCGGGCCCTCGGGATTGACGTAGATGAGGCCCATCTGGGTGGCGCCGAAGGGGTGATCCAGCTCTCCACTCTCGTCGCGGCGGTCCGCAGCCAGCCACTCACCCTCGGGGCCCCAGTTCACGTCGTCGGGCTCCCAGGCATCGATGCGGCCGCCTGCAAAGCCCAGGGTCTCGAAGCCCATCGAGTCCATGGCCACCGTTCCGGCGAGGATCAGCAAGTCGGCCCAGGAAATCTTGCGGCCGTACTTCTTCTTGATCGGCCAGAGCAGGCGGTGCGCCTTGTCCAGATTTGCGTTGTCGGGCCAACTGTTGAGCGGCGCGAAGCGTTGCTGGCCCCCATCAGCTCCGCCCCGGCCATCCAGGGTTCGATAGGTGCCCGCGCTGTGCCAGGCCATTCGAATGAAGAACGGGCCGTAGTGACCGAAGTCCGCCGGCCACCAATCCTGGGATGTCATCATCAGCTCTTCGAGCTCAGCTTTCACCGCATCCAGATCGAGGCTTTCGAACGCCTCGGCGTAGTCGAAATCCTCCGCAAGGGGACTCGATCTTCGAGCGTCCTGGCGCAGTGGATCGAGGTCCAACCGGTTCGGCCACCAGTACTCGTTGTCCGGTGTGCGGTTCCGGGCACCCGCGAGGTCGGCTTGCAGGCACAGCAGAATCCCGACCGTCAGGAAGGCAATGACAGGTATCGTACGCTTGGTCATGGCGGCTGGCTCCTTCGGCATTGAAGTCATCCCGGATTCGACAAGAGCGGTGGCGATGGGCTTTCAGTACAACTGCCACCTCCATGCGGTCCGAACGTGGGTTTTCTCCCGCTCGCGCCATGGCCCCGGTGCCGCAACGCGCGGGGCCACGTTCGCCTGATCTTATCAAGTTGGACCAAGTGTTGTGTGAAGTATGTGTGGAATATTTGGTATTTATTATGTTTATTTGATAAACATCCCTTCGAATTGCCAGATTCGGGTAAACGGTTTCGCTGCCAAGCCGGGGATGGTCGACAAAGGCCAATCGTTAGGAAAACGGTACGCCACCGGACTGGTGACGCCTGTTCATGCGGCTGGCCGATCTGGGCATGGCGCGGACCGCTTCGTCGAAGATGACGTCGGCCGTGGAATGCGCGGCCTTGTAGTCCGGCACCCGGGTCGTCCCCGTCCAACTGTCGGCCACGCAGACCGAGGTCCGGTTCACTTGCCGGCGGGCTTCAACGAAGATTCTGTGGGAGGCATCGGCGGCTGCGCGGTCGAGGGCGTCCCAGCAGACGGCGTTGTTCGCCCGCACCTCGCACCTGTGCCCGTTGACATCCAGCGCGTGAGGCCAAGCGTGTGTCTCACTCCTGCATAAAGCAACAAGCATCCCAATACATGGGTACATTCCAATTACAAATTGGCCAGACAAACCACGCCAAATCAGCAAGTTGACTTGCTTGTCTTCAGGGAATCAGGGAGAACTTCGGGCTGCCTTTGCTTTCCGGTAACGAACCTCGGGGCTGGTCACGTGCAGAGAACCGTATTCACTCCGCGCTTCATGACAAGACGATCTGTCTGAGTTTGTCTGCAAGCCTGACGACACTCTTGCTCTATTGAGGCACGGCAAGCAGCACCATGGTGCCGATGCCCCACAGCGTCATCTGAAAGTGCGTGTTCTGGGCCCATTGGTGGCAATACCAGTAGGCAAAGTGATTGCCCACGATCAGGAACCCGGACCAGATGGAGGTAAAGCCGAGCGCGCCGGCCAGCGCAGCGATCCTGGCCTGCTCCAGATCTGCAAGTCCAGACATGGCAAGCACCATCCAGATGACGGCGCCCCACAACACGACACAGACCAGCACCTCGCAGCAGACGATGAAGACGAATGCCGCCCACTGCAGCGTGCGGCTGGTGACACGCCGGCCCTCGATCAGCGCATAGTCCTCGGGATAGGCATCCTTCAGTCGTTTGAGTTCCAGCACCTCCGTCGTGCCCACAGCGTTCATCGAGGGACGGGTAATGTTGTCCCGGACGCCGAGCAGCAACCAGGCTCCCAGGTAGGCGGTCAGACAGGTTTGCGCGACAGCGATCATCGTTTCCATGTCGATTCCCCAGCTCAATGTCCCGGCTCAGGTCCTCGGCCTGGGTGGTGCGGTCGCATCGACTTCCTTCATCAGTTCGCAGAAGCCGGCGACCATGGACGCGACATCCCGTTCGCCCTTGTCGGCGCTTGCGGCCGTAGCGTCGCCCACCGTGCCTTTGGGATTCAGGTCTTGCGACATCCAGGCAACGTTCGCATCCGATCCGTGATAGCCGATCCGGCGGTGCCGCGCCTTCATGTCCGACTGCGTGCTTGCGAAGTCCTCGGCCTTGGACATGTCGACCAAATCGGGGCGCAGCGCCAGCATCACCGAGGTTTCACTGTGACCGCCATGGATGTCCGTGAAGACCGGGCCATAACTGTAGATCTCCTGCCATTTGCCGAGGCGCCCCCAGCTCGTGGTGACAACGAGCATGCCGTGCCTGACCCGCAGTTCGCGCGCGACAATCTCCATCGGGTGAACATTGCCTCCATGGCTGGTGATGATGACGAACTTCCGGACGCCGGCCCGCGCGACAGATTCGCCGACTTCGAGCCAGCCGCGGACGGTCGTGTCCCAGTCCAGAGTCAGCGTTCCGGAAAATCCCAGGTGCTCGTTGGACTTGCAGATCTCCTGTAGCGGCAGGAAGGTGACGGGACTTTCCGGCGGCAAGGCAGCGGCGCACCGTTCGACCATGCCTTCGGCGATGAAGGCATCGACGCCGACCGGCAGATGCGGCCCGTGCTGCTCGACCGCGGCAAGCGGCAGGACGGCGATCCATTGGGAGGTATCGCCATCGAATTCGGTGGTTGGCATCTCACGCCAGAAACGTTTGCTAGGCACCCTGGTCCTCCTCGGCGGCGATGACTTCGACTTCGACAAGAAATTCGGGCCGGCTGAAGCCCGAGACGATCATGAGCGTGGAGGCCGGCTTGTCGGGCCTGTCCGCCAGATAGGCGTCACGGGCGGCCATGTAGCCGGCCATGTGGGCTCGGTCGGTCACGTAGGCGTTGAGCCGCAGGATGTGTTGGCGCGTGACACCGGCCTCGGCCAGGATCGCGTCGAGGTTCTCGAAGCAGAGCCTGGCCTGCGCTTCAGCCGTTTCGGGAATGGTCCCGTCCGGACCGATGCCGAGCTGACCAGAGGTGACCACCAGGCGCCGGGCCCTGACCTCGACGCCGTGGGAATAGGCGGCGAATGGCGGCCGGATCACCGCGGGGTCAAGGCTTCTCATGGCGCAGCCCTGCGCAGGCCGGCGTACTCGTAGGTGCCGGCCGGGTCGTAAGAATAGTCGGGATGTTCCCAGCCAATCATCTTGCCGGGGTTCAGGATTCCCTTCGGGTCGGTGCGTCTCTTCAGATCGAGCCTGGCCTGGTCCGCATCGCAGTGATTGCCCTCCTCATAGGTATAGACATGCGGGTTGTAGCAGGTGCAGCCCATGGCCTCGAGATCGCATGCGACCTCGATGAGGCGCGCCTCGCTGCTGTAGCGGTAGAGCGGCAGCAGGCTCGCATGGAGTCGGCCGGCAGCGCGCACGTATTCGACGTGACCGACGATTTCGTCGGGAAAGAGTCGCGCGATTTCCTCCACGACGCCGAGCGGATCCTCCTCTGGCGTGCCGACCTGCAGATAGGTCATTGCAGGGTCAATCTTCAGCGCCTGCAGAGTCGTGTGGTTCCAGGTCAGGTGATAGAGATGCGGCAGCCCCTTCTTGTCCTCGTCGCTTGCCCTGTCGGAGCGAAAGGCGACCCGGCCGCCTTCTTTCTGCAGGAGGTCGAGCAGCGGTTGCACGGCGTTGGGCGCGGCGAGGATGCACAGCAGGTTGTCGCCCTCCCGCAGGAACCTGCGATGGCGCGCGAAGTACTTGTGCGGAGCAGGCACCTGAATGGCCGCGAGCTGTTTCAGCCACAGGCCTTCATGATGGGCGACCGCCCAGCCCGCGCGCACCGCGCTCATCCAGTCGTCGAAGGCGACCAGCAGCTCGACCCAGTCTTGCGCCGGAGCCAAGGGCAGTTCGGCTTCGGTGATGATGCCGTTGACGCCGTAGGAATGATGCACGATCGCAATCTCATCGCCGGTCAGCTCGATCAGGCGAGGCTTTTCCTCGAGAGTCGCCAGGCGCAGGCGCAGGATGTTGCCAGGTTCGCGAAGCATGCCCCAGCGAATCGATCCGACGCCACCCGACCCGCCGGCAATGAAGCCGCCGATGGTCGCGGTTTCGCGCGTCGAGGGATGCATGCGCAGTTCTTGCCCGCTGTGCTTGCGCGTTTCCGCCTCGATCCTGCTCAACACGGCGCCCGGTTCGACAACAAGCACGCCATCGCCGATCGACCGGATTCGGTTCATCGGCTTCATGTCCAGCACGACGCCGCCTGCAAGGGGCATGGCCTGGGCGTAGTTTCCGGTGCCGCCGCCGCGTGGCGTGACCGGTATGTCCAGCGCCCAGCATGCGGCCAGAACCCGCAGCAGCTCCTCCTCGTCGCGCGGCGAGACGACGGCTTCCGCCGTGACATCCTTGAGTTTCTCCTTGAGAACCGGCGAATACCAGAATGAATCGCGGCTTTTTCCGCGGACCACGTTGTCGCGCGTGGTGATTGCAATGTCGCCGATTCTCTCTGTGAGCGCCTTGATGCGGCTCATACTCGCATTCCTTTCATGGCGTCCAGAAGTCGATAGTCCGGGGGTGTGGTATCGATGGGGTATCCGTCGCGCAGGACGATGCGATCCGACAACGGGCGGGAAATGAACTCGCTCCAGTTGCGCGCCGTGAAGAGGATGAGATCGGCCGGCGCGCCGGGTTCCAGCCTGCCGCGACCGGGCAGACCCATGAGGTCCGCCGCGGACGTCGTCACGGCCGCCGCCCAGTCGCCGAGCGGGTGATCGAGTTGCATCATGCGCACGGCGTCACGGAAGAGTTCCGGAACATCGTGATCACCATAGGCATGGAACGCGTCGCGTACGTTGTCCGACGCGATGGCCACCGGAATGCCGTGCTTCCTTATCTCGTGCACCGGGGCGCAGCCGCGATAGCGTGGCGTTTCGCCGTCCCGGCGGTCCATGAGATAGGCATTGCAAAGCGGGAGGGAGACAATGCCGATGCCGGCCTTTGCCACCCGCTCGAGCGTGCGCTCAAGCGTTTGCCGCGGTTGCACCGAAAGGGCGCAGCAATGCCCGACCAGCACTGGCCGATCGAACCCGTTGCGCAACACCGCGCGAGCGATGGCGTCAAGACACCTGGACGCCGGATCGAGAATCTCGTCGGCGTGAAAGTCAAGCTGCAAGCCGTATCGCCCGGCGATCGCCATGACATCATCGAGCGCACCATCGAGTTCCGGGCGCGTGGGCACGAAAACGCTCAGGATGCCGGCATGGTCGTGGCACGCCCGTTCTGCCACCTTGCGGATCCAGTCAGGGCCCTCGTCCAGGCCCACAAAGGGGCAGACCTGGAGCGTAATCCGATTGCGCCAGTCATCGGCCAGTTCGCACAGGGTGGCAAAGGCCTGCCCGAATGAGGCACGGCCGGAGTCCACATGGCTGCGGATCGCCGTGGTGCCGTGGGCAAAGGCCGCCTTGAGCGCAAAATCGGCTCTCTGCCGGATATCGTCCGCGCAGTGAAAGGCGGCCGCATCCCGACCGGCGCTGGACGAGGCACCGTCGAAGGTGCCGTCCGCATTCGGCGAACGCTGCCAAACCAGCGCCTTGTCCAGGTGGGTGTGGCAATCGACCGGCCCTGGCCAAGCCATGGCCTTGGCCATATCGAGGCCGTTCGGCAGGTCGTCGCGGCTTGCCGGCGGGCCGAGCCAGTCGATGCGCCCACCGGCAATCACCATGTCGGCATCCAGCAGACCATCGCCGGCCTGCGTCAGGCTGGCCGTCGGCACCGTTCCCATGGGAAGGCGCAGATTGCGCAGGGCAAAGGGCTCGCCTGCCTGCGCCGACAACAGTTCCTGCTTCATGGGCGCACCGCGGACAGGCCATCGGCATCACCGGCCGAGATGCAACAGCTCACCAGCGTCCGTGCCTGATCATAAGGCCACGGTGTGCCGCGGTGCAGAGTGGCGCGCTCATCCCACACCAGCACATCCCCCGGCCGCCAGCGATGGGCATAGACATGGCTTGGTCCGGTCATGCGCTCGATCAGATCGTCGATGAACCACTGGCCCCCGTCGGCACCCATGTCGCTCACCGCAAAGGCGTGCGAAGCGACATAGACTGCCTCGGCTCCGTTCACTGGGTTGCGCCACACCGCGCGCCATTCGGTATCCGGCCACATGGTGAAGAGTTCCAGCTTGGCCAGGTCCGGGGCGATCCGGGCCCGTGAGTGGCTGTAGCGATGACGAAATGTCAGTCCGCGCAGCCGCTCTTGCAGGGTTGGCTCGAGCGCCATGAACCCGGCCCTGGTCGAAATGAATTCGGTCGCACCGCCCTCGTTTGGCACGACTCGCGCCTGCAGCACATTGGCCAATGCCGGCGTTGGCAGGAAGGTGCTGTCAGTGTGCCAAAGCATGTTGGCTTTCAAGCCAAGCAGGCGCAGGTCGTCTTCATCGTAGACGCCGCCACCCTCGGTCTCGTTGCTGACGCCGTAGGATATGCGCGGCTTGCCATCCATGCGCGTTGGAGCGGTCTTCGATGGGGCCCAACAAGTGACCGAAGGCGAGGTGCTCGTGGTCGTCAAGGTGCTGTTCCGCGAACAACAACAGAGAATGCTGTTCAAACAAGGCCCGGATCGCCGGGTACAAGCAATCCGCCGTGACGTCGCGAAGATCGACATCGTGCACCTCCACGCCAAACTCGGGATGCAACGCCGTCGTCTTCAGGCAGGCCATCTTCTCGCTCATCGCCCGGCAAGGGCAGAGTAGCGCGTAATCTTCCCCCTTGAGGCGCGCGGAACGAAATGCGCCGCAAGGAATCTGCGCAGGCGCGCCTGCCACGGCCTCCTCAAGGGGCGTGCAAATGGCGGAAAGAATCCACGGCGCCGGCACGGGACCTTCGTCCGCTCGTAGCCGGACGCAGGATCAAAGGGGAAAGGGGCAACCAGAGTCACGCGATCCTCCGTGAAGACGGAACTGCGGCCCTGATGTAACCCTATCGCCAGTGGGTACCCCGGAAGATGGAATGATATCCAATAGCTGTCAAGGAGGCCTGCCAAGCGTTGAAGACGAGACAGATCGCAGCCTTCACCAAACCCGTCCGGGACCATCCTTCACGGTTGTGCCCAGAGTCTTCTGCAACCTGTCATGGCAGATGGTTGTGGGGTCAGGACTTGAATCTGCAGCATTCAGGTCATGAATACGGCGAGGTGTGATTCCAGCGGTTCCATCTATGTCAGTGCATCGATGAGGGCGTCGAGCGTCCGGTTGGGGCGCTCCGCCATCATCATGTGGCCGCATCCCTCGAGGACGATCATGCGGCCATCGGGGAGGGCGTCGACGAGGGTCCGGGCATTGCGTGGCGGTGTCATCATGTCCTTGTCGCCGAGGATGAGCGTCGCCGGACAGCTGACCCTGGCGGCCGCCTCGAGCCCGGTCGTGTAGTCGTTGCAGGCCTTCATGTCGTTGTAGAGGACTCCGTCTCCGCCGCGTTCGAGAAGACGCATGCCGCCCCCGGTGATCCACAGCCCCGGGACGTCCGAGCCTCCCATCTGGGCGTTGCGGCTGTGTCCCCAGACAGTCACCATGTCGTAGGCGGCATGGCTGTTGGCCCTGGCGTTGTCCAACAGGACATCGGCGACGGGCATCGGCACGCTGGTGCCCAGCAGCACGATGTGTGTGCAACGCGAAGGGTAGCGCGAGGCGGCCTCGAGAACGGGCAGCGAGCCCATGGAATGGCCGGCCAGGGAGGCGGTGGTCACACCGGCGGCATCGAGAACGCCCATGAGCCAGTCGGCGATGGCGCCGATCGATGGCAGGGGCGGCCCTTCCGACCGGCCGTGTCCGGGCAGGTCAACGGCGAGGACAGCGTGGCCATGGTGGGCAAACCAGCGGGCCTGAGCCGACCAGACCGTGCGGTTCATGGAGGCGCCGTGGACGAAGAGGACGACCGGCAATGCCGAATCGAAGGTTCTGCCACCGGTGGCTGCGAAGACGGCACGGTCGTCGACGGTCAGCTCCAGTGACATCGCTTCAGGCCCTGGAAGCGGCGGCAAGACCGCGCTTGAGATCCCCGATGAGGTCGTCCGGGTCCTCGAGACCGATGGACAGACGCACGAGTCCTTCGGAGATGCCGGCTGCCTCAAGGGCGGCTTCATCCATCTGCTGATGGGTCGTTGAAGCGGGGTGGATGACCAGTGACTTGGCGTCTCCGACGTTGGCGAGATGAGAAAAGAGCTGCAATGCCTCGATGAACTTCACGCCTGCCTCTCGGCCCCCCTTCAGTTCGAAACTGAAGATCGCGCCGGGCCCCTTCGGCAACAGGCGTTTCGAGAGCTCGTGGTCGGGATGGAACGGGAGTTCGGGCCACAGGACACTGCTGACAGCATCGTGTCCGGCAAGGAAGGCGACGATGGTGCGGGCGTTCTCGACATGGCGCGTCATGCGCAGCGGCAGGGTTTCCACGCCCTGGAGCAGGTGGAAGGCGTTGGTCGGGCTCATGCAGGCGCCAAAGTCGCGCAAGCCTTCGGCTCGGGCCCGCATGATGAGGGCGCCCGGCCCGAACTCCTCGGCGAAATCGAGGCCGTGATAGCCGGCATAGGGTTCGGTGAGGGTGGGGAAAAGCCCGCTTGCCTCCCAGTCGAAGGCGCCCCGGTCGACGAGCACGCCGCCGATGGCAATGCCGTGTCCGCCGAGGAATTTGGTGGCCGAGTGCATGACGAGATCGGCGCCGTGGTCGAACGGGCGAGACAGGAAGGGTGAGGCAAAGGTGTTGTCGATCATGAGGGGCAGGCCGGCCTCGTGGGCGACTCCGGCGACAGCCGGGATGTCGAGAACCTCGAGACCGGGGTTGCCAAGCGTCTCGCCGAAGAGAAGCCGCGTGCGGGGGCCGATGGCCTGGCGGAAGGCATCCGGATCCCGGGGGTTGACGAAGGTTGTCGTGATACCGAAGCGCGGCAGCGTGTAGTTGAACATGTTGTGGCTGCCACCGTAGATCGAACCGGAAGCGACGATGTGATCCCCGTTGCCCATGAGTGTGGCCACCGCAAGGTGGAGCGCTGCCTGGCCACTTGCGGTGGCCACCGCGCCGACACCGCCCTCGAGACCGGCGATCCGTTCCTCGAAGACCGAAACGGTCGGATTGGAGATGCGCGAATAGATGTGACCGGCGCGTTCGAGGTTGAAGAGCGAGGCAGCATGGTCCGTCGACGGGAAGACAAAGGAGGTTGACTGGTAGACGGGAACGGCACGCGCCCCGGTCACCGGATCGGGTTTCTGTCCTCCATGAAGGGCAAGGGTATCGAATCTCGGGTGTCCGGGACCGGCCATTGGCGCTGCTCATCCTTGGGAAGCCGGCGCACACTAGACCGCCGGTTGTTGGGCGTCCACCGCCGGCGGATTGATCCTGAACAGGCTTGCGGTAATGTCAGCGCCGCTGAACGGAGGACTCCTGACCATGGCCCGACTCCCGCAATCCATGAACGAGGCACTGCCAACGGACGACCGGATCCGCGAGACCGGCGAGTGGCTGTCAGGTCATGGTGTCAAGTACATCCTGTGTTGCTGGATCGACCTTCTGGGGCAGCCCAAGACCAAGCCGGTCCCACTCAGCGACTGGGAGCGGCTCGCCAGGGGCATGGGCCCGCAGTTCGCCGTGCATTCGGTATCGTTTGTCCCTGAACTGGGTGCCGCGGACCCGGACCAGATCATGGTTCCCGATCTCGATTCCCTGGCGCTGTGCCCCTGGGACCGGACCATGGCCTGGGTCTTTGCCGATCTCTGGTGGTCCGACAAGCCCTACAATCTGTGCCCGAGGGGTGCGATGAAGCGGATCCTCGCCGACTGCGAGGACAAGGGCTATCTGGTCTATGCCGGTGTCGAACCCGAGTTCATCGCCATGCGCTGGAAGGACGGCAGGCCCGTCAAGGCATTCGATGACGACCTCGAGGCGGGCGAAGGCCTGCGTCCTCGCCGCCAGGCCTTCGGCTATGACGTCGAGTACTCCATCAATTCGATGGGGTTTCTGGGTGAACTCATCGACATACTCGACGGCGAACTCGGCTGGGATCTGCACGACGTGGTCTGTGAGGGGGCCTACAGCCAGTTCGAGCTCGACTTCGGCTACACCGACGCGCTTGCCATGGCGGACCGCCTAGTCTTCCTGCGAATCCTGCTCAAGGAAATCGCCAAGAAGCACGGCATGTTCATCACCTTCATGCCCAAGCCGACAACGGGCGACTGGCGCTCGGGTGCGCACATGAACACCTCCATGCGCCGTACCACGTCGCCGGAGACCAATCTCTTCGAATCTCCGGATGGCTGGTCGCCGGAGGTCAGCCATGCCATCGGCGGCCTGCTGCAGCATGGCGGAGCACTGACGGCCATCGCCTGTCCGACCGTCAACTCCTACAACGGACTGGTTCCCCGGGTCGGTGGCTTCGAGGGCGGCACGGTCACCTGGGCGCCGACTCACATGACCTATGGTGACAACAACCGCTCGGCGATGTTGCGCATGCCGCAGAACCGTTACTGCATCGAGAACCGCGCGGCTGACATGTGCATGAACCCTTATCTGGCCCTGGGCGTGACCGCGGCCTGCATGACCGAAGGCATCGTCTCCGGGATCGACCCCGGGCCACCGCTGAACGAGGATCTCTACAGTCTCAGCGAAGAGGATCTCGCCCGTTCGGGTGCCCAACGCCTGCCGCGCAATCTCTTCGAGGCCGCTGAAATCCTGCGGGACGACGCCTTCGTCAGGCAGGTCATCGGCGAGCAGATGCACGCCTCGTTCCTCGCCTACAAGTTCGACGAATGGGAGCGTTACCATCAGGAAGTGACGGACTGGGAGGTTCGCGAGTACCTGAGGCTGTTCTGATGACCGGGTCCTTCGAGACGTGGTCCCTTGGCGATGTCACGCTGCAATCGGGAGAGGTTCTCAGGGGCGCCCACCTTGCCTACCGCACCTGGGGCACCCTGAACCGGGCCGGTGACAATGCGGTCCTCATTCCCACCTACTACACAGGGACCCACCGCAGCAACGAGGCCTACTTCGGTCCCGGACGCGCTCTCGATCCGGCACGGCACTTCATCGTCTCGATCGACCTCTTCGGCAACGGGCTGTCATCGTCACCGGACAACCATCCTGCTCCCCAGGATGGCCCGCGATTCCCGCGGATCACGTTCTTCGACAATGTCGCCTGCCAGCGCCGCCTGTTGACGGAAGCGCTGGGGATCTCCCGCCTGCGCCTTGTCACCGGCTGGTCCATGGGAGGTTGCCAGTCCTTCCAGTGGGGCGCCCAGTATCCCGACATGGTCGACGCCATACTGCCTTTCTGCGGATCGGCGCGGACATCGCCTCACAACGTCGTCTTCCTTGAAGGGGTCAAGGCCGCACTCCTCGCCGACGCAACGTGGTCGCACGGCGACTACACGGAGCCGCCGGTCACAGGTCTCAAGGCCTTCGGCCGGGTCTATGCCGGCTGGGCCTACTCGCAGACATGGTACCGCGAGGCCCATTACCGCGACCTTGGTTTCGACAGCATCGAAGACGTCCTCGCCGACTGGGAAGCAGACCATGTCGACAACTGGGACGCCAACAACCTGCTCCACAAGCTCTGGACCTGGCAGAAGGGCGACATCAGCGCCAATCACCTCTATGGCGGCGACTTTGCTCGTGCACTCGGCGCCATCACGCCGCGCGCCATCGTCATGCCCTCTTCAAGCGATCTCTACTTCCCGCCCGAGGACAGCGAGATCGAGGTCAAGGGCATGCCCGACGCCGAACTCAGGGTCTACCCGACGGTCTGGGGACACTGCGTGGCAAGCGGCCATGCGGTGCCGGCATTCCACGACTTCCTCGACGAGGCCATTCGCAATCTCATCGACCGCTGAAGGCCAGGCGCACTGCCGGATACGGTCGGGATCCTTGATGGGACGAAAGTCAAACCGTCAAGCCCGATCATCCAATCGCACGAGTGCGTTGGGGTGACCAAGCACTTGACCAAGGCGATGCGGGGGCTATCCTGCTGACTTGCGGACCTGCTGCTGTGACGATTCGGGCAGATCGGACAAGGAGGAAGAGACCGTGGCACGACGTGTGAAGATCGGCGAAGCAAAAACGCACTTGTCTGCATTGCTGATGGAGGTGGAAGCCGGCGAAGATCTGGTGATCTGCCGCGGCACGACGCCGATCGCCCATGTGACGCGGATCGCCGAAGCAGACGAGCATGCCGCGCTCAGCGCGACACTGCGCCGGGAACGGGCGAAACAGAAGGCGGTGACGACGCCTGAGATTCTGTCGTGGCGTCACGAGGGGCACACGCGCTGATGGCGTTTGTCTCCGACGCCTCGGTGGTGGCCGCCTGGGTTCTTCCGGACGAACAGGCAACGCTCGCCGACCGCGCGCTGGAACGGCTGGAGGAAGAGACCGCGAAGGTTCCGGACGTGTTTTGGCACGAGTTGCGTAATCTGCTTCTTTCGGCCGAGCGTCGTGGACGTATCGCAGGAGGATACGCCGAAACCTGCATGGTGCGGTTGCGCCGCCTACGTATTCAACGCGTGGACGAAACCGACGACGGCAACTTACTGGCACTGGCACGCGCCCACCATTTGACTGTCTACGACGCCAGTTATCTGGCGCTTGCGATCCGCGAAGAGTGCGCACTGGTGAGCCTCGATCGGCGACTGAACGAAGCCGCAGCGGCCGAGGGAGTGACTCCGTTCGCGTGATGCCGGTCCGGGGCCAGAAGGACCCTCGCAGTCGAATTCGGGATCACGCGAACAGGCACGCAACTGGGGCGCGAGCGTCACGCGTCCGTGAATCGATCCTTGCGTTGTCGGCCTACCAGGTGCGCCCCCGACCCTCGATGGACCACATGTCGACGAGGCGGTCGCCACGGATACAGTGGTAGACGTCGTGGAGGTTGACCGTGGGATCGCAGTGGGGGGTGACGCATGTCACGACGTCGCCGACGGCGGGTCCGTTGGCTCCCTGCCTGACGACAATCCTGCCGTGTTCGTCACCCATGAATTCGTAGAGAGATCCTTCCGGGGCGCCATCGGAGATGTCGGGTACGGGTCCGTCCGTGGCAAAGGCCTTGATGCCCGCATCGATGGTGGCGGCGCCGGCCACATTGGCCGAGATCACCGTCGACTGCACGAAGAGGGCGGTCCGGAAGGGGCCGGGAGTGCCATCCCGGCGCATCACGCCATTGTATTGCACATCCATGAAGATCGCCGAACCCACCTGGATGTCGGTAAAGACACCGCAGCCCGAATCGTGGTCAAAGGTACCTGTGCCGCCACCGGTGACGATCCCGGGAGCACCGGCGACCGGGGCGACGGCGCGGCGTGCCTCGTCGACATAGGCGGCAACCTCGGCGGCCTCCCCCTCGCGCTCGGCACAGTCGGCGATGTGCTGGATGTCGCCAGCATAGCACTGCAATCCGGCAAGGTCGAGCGAGGGTCGGCGAACGATCTCCCGTGCCAGGGCGACGGCATCCGGAATCGATGCGACTCCGGTGCGGTTGAGACCGATGCCAAGGTCGATGAGAACCTTCATCGGCTTCTGGCGACCGGCTGCAAGGGATGCGAGGCGGTCGACGACCGTGGTGTTGTCGACCACGAGGATCAATTCCTCTGCCGTGTCATTGAGTGCCAGCACCCGTTCGAGCTTGTCGGCTGTAACGATTGGCGAGGTGATGAGGATGCGGCCGATACCCTCACGAACCAGGGCATCGGCCTCGCCGAGCTTGGCGACACAGATTCCCGTCGCTCCGGCATCGAGCTGGCGTCTTGCGATTTCCGCACACTTGTGGGTCTTGGCGTGGGGCCGCCAGCCGGCTGGAGTCCGGCTGAAGTGGGCTGCCAGAGCCGTGATGTTGTGTTCAAGGGCATCGAGATCCAGCAGCAGGGCCGGTGTCGCCAGGCGCCACCGGCTCTCTCCCGTCAGGTGCCGGTTGATGGAAAAGCCGGTCATGACTGTCTCCAGGCTCGGACGAAGGATGGTGGCCGTGATTTCTTTCCACGGCAAGGTGCGACCGGGCATTGCATCATCCGGCGAGGCGGCGATACTCGGAGTCGCCATTGACGGAGCTGCGCGTGAATCGCGTTCTGCTTCAGGACCAGTTGGGTGGTGTCACTCCCCGGTCCCCTGGCGAGGGGTGCGGCGCCGCATGACCCGGAGACGCGGTCGGGACCGCCGCAGGGAGGAGCGCCGTCAGGCGCCGGCTGCCGCGGTGTCGCCCGGCAGTCCGGGCGGTTGCTACAGACCGCTGTCCGACAGTGATGTGACGGCGATCCATCGGTGTGTGATGCGCCTGATGGAGGAAGTCGGGTTCGCGGGCGCCATTCCCCCGATGGTCGAGCGCGTCACCGCACGGGGCGGCAGGGTGTGTGGCAATGGACGCCTCCACTTTCCCGCAACCCTCGTCGAGGAGGTGCTGCGCAGCAGCCGGCGCTCCTTTGTCGCCTGGGGGCAGACCCGCGATCATGATCTCGACATTGCCGACGGCCGGGTTCATTTCGGATCCGGGGGTGCGTCGCCCAACATCGTCGATCTGGAGACGGGGCGCTACCGGAGCGCCACGGTGCGGGATCTCCACGACATCGCCCGCATCGTCGACACCCTCGACAACATCCACTTCTACGACCGTTCGCTTGTTGCCTGCGATATTGAGGACCCCCTCGCCTTCGACGTGAACACGGCTTACGCCATCCTCGCTGGCACCTCAAAGCATGTCGGGACCAGCATCACCGAAGCCCGCAATGTCGAGGCTGTCGTCGCCCTGTTCGACGCCATTGCAGGCGGTGAGGGGCGGTATCGTCAACGACCCTTTGCCATGCTGCTTTCGTGCCACGTGGTTCCGCCCCTGCGCTTTGCCGAGGAAGCCTTGTGGGTTCTCGAACGGGCCATTCCTCTCGGCATGCCGGTGATGCTGGTCTCCGCCGGACAGGCAGGCGCCACGGCGCCGGCGACCCTGGCTGGCGCGGTGGCCCAGGCGGTTGCCGAGGCGCTTGCCGGGCTGGTCTACTGCCACCTCATCGATCCCGATTGCGTCGCCATCATCGGACCCAAGCCCCTGGTCTCGGACTTGCGCACCGGCGCCATGTGCGGTGGCAGCGGGGAACAGGCGGTCGCTGCTGCCGCGGCTACCCAGATGGCGCGCCACTATGGCCTGCCGTGCAGCGTCATGGCCGGCATCACGGATGCCAAGGTGCCCGATGCCCAGTCCGGCTACGAGAAGGCCTGCGCTGTCACCCTCGCTGCCCAGGCGGGCTGTTCGATGATCACCCAGAGTTGCGGCATGCACGCGAGCCTGCTCGGCGCCGCCCCGGAAAGCTACCTCATCGACAACGACATGCTCGGCGCCATCATGCGGACGGTTCGCGGTATCGAGGTCAATGACGATACGCTTTCGGTCGATACGGTCACCGAGGTGGTGAACGGAGAGGGACACTATCTGGGCCACTCGCAGACTCTCGGCGCCATGACCCGGGACTATCTCTACCCCCGCCTGGCGGACCGTCAATCGCCCGGCGCATGGGAGGAAGCCGGAGCGCTCGACATCCGGGAGAGGGCACGCCAGGAAGCCCGGCGGATCCTCCGGGATCACCGGGCGGATCACTTTCCCCAGGCACTCGACCGGCGTCTGCGCGAGCGCTTTCCAATTTGCCTGACGCTGGAGGCCGTTCGTCCTCGATGATGCTGCCCCACCTGTTCTCGCCGGTGACGATCGCAAGGACGGACATCCGCAACCGGATCGTCTTCACCGGTCATCACACCCACCTTGCTGACGGAGAGGTGAGCGATGACCTGGTGGCATACCACGAGGCAAGGGCAGCCGGCGGCGCCGGTCTCATCGTCGTCGAGATCGCCACCGTTCACGACACTGGCGTCTTCGCCGCCAACTGCCTCGATGCCCGCTCGGCAGACTGTATTCCGGGATACCGTCGCCTCGCCGGTGCGGTGCAACGGCTCGGCGTGCGGATCTTCGGCCAGCTGTTCCACCCGGGCCGGGAAATCCAGGTTCGCACCGATGGCCTCATGGCCACCGCCGTCGCTCCTTCTTCGATTCCCAACGAGCGCTTTCACATCATGCCGAGGGCCATGTCCGGTGATCTGATCGAGGAGGTGATCGAGGGATTTGCCCGGGGAGCCGGATTTCTTGCCGAGTCCGGCCTCGACGGCGTGGAACTGGTCGCCAGCCATGGTTACCTGCCGGCGCAGTTCCTCAACCCCCGGCTCAATCATCGGGATGATGCATGGGGAGGGTCTTTCGACAGGCGCCTGCGGTTCGTCGAGGAGACACTGTCGGCGATGCGCGCTGCAATCGGTGATGCGATACTCGGCATGCGGATATCCGGCGACGAACTTGACCCGGCCCAGGGCCTCACCGCCGATGATGTCGAAGCCGTCGCAAGAGCCCTGGCGCACCGCCTCGACTACATCAGCGTCGTCGCCGGCATGTCGTCGAGTCTCGGCGCCTCTGTCCACATCGCCGCGCCCATGGGTATTCCGGCAGGCTACATCGCTCCCCTTGCCAGGCGGGTGAAGGAGGTCTCCGGAGTGCCTGTGATCGCCACCGGACGCATCAACCAGCCGCAGATTGCCGAGAGTATCCTGGCGTCAGGCGATGCGGATCTGTGTGGCATGACCCGGGCAATGATCTCGGATCCCGCCATGGCGCTGAAGGCGCGTGAAGAGCGCTTTGACGATATCCGTGCCTGCATAGCCTGCAACCAGGCCTGTATCGGGCATTCGCACAAGGGAGTTGCCATCTCCTGCATCCAGAATCCCGTCTCCGGGCGCGAACGCCGTTACGGCACGCATGTCCCATCCCCCGTCGTTCGGTCCGTGATGGTGGCCGGCGGCGGTCCGGCCGGACTCAAGGCGGCGGCGGTTGCTGCCGCACGAGGGCACCGGGTCACGGTGTACGAGGCAGGAGACTTGACGGGAGGACAGGCGCGTCATGCCTCCATGCTTCCGGGACGCGAGGAGTTCGGCGGCCTGGTGCAGAATCTCGAGCACGAAGTCCGAAGCGCCGGCGCGGAGATCCGTACCGGATCGACGGTGACTCCCCGCCTCGTTGAGGAATGCGACCCCGATGCCGTCATCGTGGCCACCGGCGCCCGGCCGTGGACGCCACCGATCGAGGGCGAGGCCCATGTCGTGGAAGCCATCTCGCTGCTCGAGGGAGCCAACGTCGGGCATTCCGTGGTGATTGCCGACGGGCGCGCCGACTGGACCGGCCTGGGCCTGGCGGAGAGGCTGGCCGAGGCAGGCCACAGGGTGCGTCTCGTGGTCAATGGCGCCATGGCAGGAGAACTCCTGCAGCTCTACGTCCGCAACCACCATGTCGGGCGGTTGCGAAGGCTGGGCGTAGACATCATCACCCATGCGCGCCTCTTCGGCGCCGACGACGACGTGGCCTACTTCCAGGACACGCTGACGGGCGAGGCGATCATCCTTGAGGAGATGGATTCCCTGGTGTTGTCACTTGGTCACGTGCCACACGACGATCTCGGCCTGGCTCTCGAAGCGGCCGGCCGGTCTTTCACGCGGGTCGGCGACTGCCTCGCTCCGAGAAGCGCCGAAGAGGCGGTTCTCGAGGGTCTCGAGGCAGCCTGGAGGCTGTGATGCCGGCATCTTCACGCATCGGCGCCGGTGAGGCTGTGGCGCGTGTTCTCGAACGTGCCGGTGTCGGCACGGTTTTCGGGGTCATCGGCGGTTCGATGCTCGAACTCCTCGATGCGCTCCACGATTCCCCCATTTCCTACATCGGCGCCCGCGACGAGCGTGCTGCCGGTCACATGGCAGACGCCGCAGCACGCCTGACCGGCGGGCCGGGTGTCGTGCTGGGCGCCCAGGCCGGCCCCGGAGTTGCCAATCTGGCGACAGCTCTTGCGGAGGCCCATCTCGCCTATTCTCCCGTGGTGGCCATCGCCGGAGCCATCTCGCGCAGCCAGTCAGGGCGCGACACTTTCCAGGAAATCGACCAGGAGGCGCTCCTGGCGCCGGTCACCAAGCGCTCGATCCGGGTGCCGCATGCCGACAGGCTCTGCGAACTCCTCAACGAGGCCCTGCGTGTCGCCATGACCGGCAGGCGCGGTCCCGTCGTCCTCCATGTGCCGCGAGACCTCTTCGCGTCATCGGTTCCCGGGAATCTGCCGCGACCTTGCGGGCCCATCACGGCGGGGGCGCCGGCGGACTGGCACATTGAACAGGTGAAGGACCTGCTTGCCGTCTCCGAGCGGCCGGTGATCGTGGCCGGTGGCGGATTGAAGTGGGCGAGAGGATCATCTGAACTCGATCACCTCGCCCGTACACTCGACATCCCCGTCGTCGCCGCGACCGGTCACCACGACGTGCTGGCGACGGACCACCCGTTGCTGGCCGGCCAGGCGGGTCCGCGCGGCAACCGTCTTGCCTCCAGGCTCACACGCGAAGCCGACTTCATCCTGGCACTGGGCACCCGCCTTGGGTTCAATTCGACCTTTCACAGCGCCGATTACGTCAACCCGCACGCAGCCATCGTGCAGGTGGATATCGATGCCATGGCGCCTGGACGTCACTTTCCGGTGACGCTGGGCATCGTCGCCGATGCAAGGGAGGCGGCCCGCGCCTTCCTGGCGGCTGTCCCGGCGGCAGCGCGCTGGCAGGCCTGGACAGGAGCCTTTCATGACGAACGGCTCCTCATCGAGGCCGAGCGCGAAAGAGAGGCTCGGCTGACGGGCATGCCGCTCGCGCCGACGAGGGTGTTGGGCGAGATTCGCGATGCGCTTCCCCGCGATGCGATCGTCACTCTCGATACGGGCGCCGTCTGCCTGCAGGCGGCCGATCGCCTGAGGTTTGGCCGTTGTCCGGGCCTCGTGACACCACTTGATTTCGGACTCGTGGGTTTCGGCTATGCCGCTGCCCTGGGGGCGCAGGCGGCAGCACCCGGTTCACCGGTGATCGCCATCATGGGTGATGGCGGGTTTGGTCTCTCCATGATCGAGCTGACGACGGCCGTGCAGCACAGTCTTCCGGTGATCGCCATCGTTCTCGACAACCGCGCCTGGGGTGCCGAAAAGGCCTACCAGCGGGACTTCTTCGATGGCCGTTACGTTGGCGCCGATCTCCTCAATCCACCCTTCGCCGACTATGCCCGGCTCGTCGGCGCCAACGGCTGGCGTGCCAGGCGGCCGGGCGAGACCGCACGAGCTCTCTTATCCGCCCTCGAGTCGGACAAGCCGGCCGTCATCCATGTCGACGTCGATCCCGACGCCATCCAGAGCCTGAGGAAGGACCTCTTCGCGAAAGCCTGAGACCAGGCAGGCGGTGAAGAACCGCACATCCGGTCATGCCTGGTGTCCCGGTTCCGTGCGACGCTGTGTTCATGCGTTCCGTGACCCATCACCGGCTGATCCGGGCTCTTGAAGCCGTTGCAGAGCGTCTCGATCATCCATGGACGGTCGAGGAGGTGGCTGCCGAAGCGGCGTTCTCGCGCTTCCATTGCCAGCGAATTTTCCGCGCCATGACCGGTGAATCGATCGCCGGACTGGTTCGGCGGTTGCGCCTGGAGCGGGCCGCCTGGCGCCTTCGTCAAGAGAGGGTCGACGTACTCGAGGTTGCCCTGGATGCGGGCTACAACTCGGCCGAGGCCTTTTCGAGAGCGTTCCGCCGCGCGTACGGGATGAGCCCGGGCCGCTACCGCACCGCTTCATCGCCTCCGTCGTTCACCGGTCCGGCGTTGCGGGTCAGGTACGACCCTGGTGCGGAACGCCTGGACATTGATCTGCCAACAGGAGACATCAACATGGATATCCGTATCGAGACCATCGAAAACATCAACGTGGCCCGCATCCGCCATGTCGGCCCCTACAACGAGGTGGGCGGGTGCTTTCACCGCCTGTTCGAGTGGGCGGCCAGCGTTGGCGCGGCGCCGGGCCGTGTTCTCACGCTCTCGCTCGACGATCCCGGCGATGTTGCGCCGGAGAACCTGCGTTCCGATGCCTGTCTCGAGCTCACAACCGATGCATCGCCGCCGCCGGACATCACCCTCGACACGTTGCCTGCCGGTCGCTATGCCATCCACACTCATCGTGGTCCCTACGACGGTATCGCGGAAGCGTACCGGCGGATGTTTTCGCTGTGGCTGCCGCAAAGCGGCGAGGACATCGACAATCGCCCGGACATGGAGATTTACCGCAATTCGCCGCTTGATACCCCGCCCGCCGATCTGCTGACCGATCTCTGTGTTCCGTTGAAGGCAGCACCCGGTTGCTGACGGGAAATCCCCGGTTTCGGTGGCGCCGGCACGCGGATCCGGGGGCGCGGGCCTTGCGCCGCGCGGACAAGGGTGCATGCGGTCTGGTCGAAGGGTGCTGTGGCGAGGCTCCAGGGTCTGATGGCTCCGGCCGCACGGCCCCCGGTCACGATGCGCTGGCTGCCGACTGACCGGCCAGGCGTCCGAAGACCGCACCCGACGTGAGACCGGTGCCACCTGGATAGTTGAAGTAGAAGAGGCCGCCAACGAGTTCTCCTGCCGCAAGGAGGCCAGGGATGGGCCTGAGGTCGCCGTCGAGCACGTTGGCGGTCGTGTCGATGCGCAGACCGCCAAACGTGAACGTGACACCGCAGGTCACCGCATAGGCCTCGAAGGGAGGCTCATCGATGGTGTTGGCCCAGTTCGACTTGGGGATGGCCAGCCCTTCGGTGGATCGTCCGTCCCTGACCGTGGGGTCGAAGGCGATGTCCTGCCGGACGGCGGCGTTGAAGGCTCTGATCGTGGCCAGCGCCGTTGCGCCGTCGACATCCTCCATGCGTTCGACGAGATCCTCGAGGGTCGGGGCGCGAATCCGTGTCACCTGGCGTATGCGGTACTCATCACGCAGCAGGCCGGACACCTTGGCATCAAAGACCTGCCAGGCGAGCTGTTCCGGCTGGCGCAGGATCTCGGCCCCGTACTTGGCATATGTGTAGTTCCGGAAATCGGCGCCTTCATCGAGAAATCTCTCGCCCCTCGCGTTGATCATGACGGAGAAGGGATAGGAGTGCTTCTGGAAGCCGTCGCCGACGGAAAGGTCGCCAAATTCCGGGGCGTTGAGATCCCAGGCGACGGCGTGGCAGCCCGACCAGTGGCCATAGGGCGCGGCGCCAATGTCGAGAGCCATGCGGATGCCGTCGCCGGTGTTGAAACGGCTGCCGCGTACCCGTGCCAGATCCCAGCCCGGACCGAGGTAGCGGGCTCGCCACTCGTGGTTCGCTTCGAATCCGCCGCAGGCCAACACCACCGCTCCCGCAGCGATGGTATGGAACGCGCCGCCGTGCAGCACCCTCACGCCGGTGACCGTGGTGTCCTTCCTGACAAGTTCGACGGCCCTTGCATCGTGGACGAGACGGATATCCGCCTTCAGGGCGGCCCGTGAAAGACCGGCCACCAGTCCCTCGCCACCGCCTGTTACCTCGACGGAAAGTCCTCCCCAGAACCGGAAACGGCCGTCGACTTCGAACGCCTGGCGTCCCCACATCGGCTGGAACCGGATGCCCTTGGAACGCATCCAGAGAAGGGTCTCGCGACTTCTCGTCACAAGGAACTCGACCAGGTCGGGATCGCAGCGGTAGCGGGTCACGCGGCCCATGTCGTCAAGGAAGGCTTCCTTGCTGTAGGTGCCGAAGTCTGACCGGGCGATCTCTTCGTCGGAAAGATCGGGCATGAGCGACCTGAGGTCATCGACACCGTCATAGACCGTCCGCATGGCGCCGGCCGTGAACCGGCTGTTGCCGCCGGCCTCCCCGGCGGGGGCACGTTCGATCATGAGGACATCCCTGCCGGCATCGCGGGCGCCGAGTGCCGCGCAATGGGCGGCGTTGCCACCTCCGATCACGACGACGTCAGCCCTTGCCGGCACCGTCATGACGCTGGCCCTTCCTCGCAGTCGATGATGTGCATGAACGAAGCGGCGACCGTTCCGTTGACGGCGCCGCTCGCGCCAAGCTCGCGCCCGTTTGCATCCGTGGCAAAGAAAAGAGGGGGCGCTGCCGGGGAGGTCTCGCAGGCGTAGTGGAACTCGTGGCCGCGCCAGGTGCTTCCGGCCTTCCCCAACGGCCCGTTGGACGCCAGGACCATGCGCCGGTATCCTAGGTGCCGGCGGGGTGCATGCATGGAGATGGTGACCGGTAGCAGACCGGCCATGGCATGGGTGTGGCCTTCCATGTCCGTGAGGCGCTGGCCCAGCACCATGTAGCCGCCGCACTCGCCGTAGATCACGCAACCCCGGTCCGCGGCGCCTCTCAGGCCCGTCAGGAAGGTCTGGCTGGCGGCCAGTCTGCCGGCGTGGAGTTCAGGATAGCCGCCTGGCAGATAGACGGCATCGGCCGTCGCGTCGGGAGGCTCGTCGGCGAGCGGGGAAAACACAACGATCTCGGCTCCGGCATCCCGCCACGTCTCTGTCAGGGATGCATAGAGGAAGGAGAAGGCGCAATCGCAGGCTACAGCGATCCTCTGGCCCGGGGGCGCCATGGGAACCGGACCCGCGCCATCGGTTACCGCGACGGGCCGTGCCAGTGCGACCATGCTGTCCACGTCCACGGAGGCCGCGACGCGCGTGGCAGCCTCGTCGATGATGCCGGGATCGCCATCATGGGCCTGGACGAGGCCGAGATGCCGATGCGCCACGACGAGCCGGTCATCCCTGTCGATGTGACCGAAGACGGTCGCAACACCCTCGAGAGCACCTGCAAGCATCTCCCTGTGGGTGTTACCTGCTGTCCGGTTCAAGATCACCCCGGCAATGTCGATATCGGGGCGGTGATCGCGGAACCCGGCGACGGTGGCTGCCACCGATTGCGCCTGTCCTGTCACGTCGATGACGAGAACAACCGGCAGATCAAGGAATCTCGCGACATCGGCCGTGGACCCTTCGCCCGAGAGACTGGCGTCAAAGAGGCCCATCACGCCTTCGCCGATGACGAGATCCGCTCCGTCGCTACAGCGCCGGAACGCGGCACGTGCCGTGGCCGGTCTCATGGCCCACAGATCGATGTTGTAGCTGGCGCGGCCGGATGCAGCGGCATGGTAGCTACCGTCGATGTAGTCCGGTCCGACCTTGAAGGACGATACCGCATGGCCCCGCCGGGCGAGCACCCGGATGAGGGCTGACGTGACAATGGTCTTGCCGCCGCCACTTCCGGTCGCCGAGACAATGAGACCGCGCGCCGACATCAGACGGCCTCCCTGGAGGTGCCCGTGCCGAGGGGGTCTGCGTCCAGGATGCGTCCCTCCATGGCGCCCATCCAGTCGAGGCCGGCGCGCAGCCGGACGAACGCGCCGATGGCGACGATCGCCGGAGCCTCGAGACCCCGCGAATCGAAGGCAGCATTGGCCAGCGTCGTCTCGATCACCTTCTGATGACGGGTGGTGGCTCGGCTGATGACCGCCACGGGCGTGTCGCTGGCGAGGCCCGCCGCGATCAGGCGGTCGGCGATGGACGCGAGTCGCGCCAGCGCCATGTAGATGACGAGCGCGTGACCGGGGGCGGCGAGGGCGTTCCAGTCGAGGCCGTCGGGAATGTCTCCACCCGCCAGGCGTCCGGTGATGAAGGTGATGGCATGATTGGTGTGGCGATCCGTTGCCGGAATGCCGGCCACGGACAACCCGCCGATGCCCGCGGTGATCCCCGGGATGACACGGAACGGAATGCCGGCGGCAACAAGGGCGAGAGCCTCCTCGCCGCCCCGTCCGAAGACGAAGGGATCACCACCCTTGAGCCGCAGGACTTTCTTTCCCGATCGAGCGAGTTCGACGAGCCGGCGAGAGATGTCGGGCTGCCCGGGAGACGGCCTGCCGCCGCGCTTTCCGGCATGGATGAGTTGCGCTCCAGGGCGTGTCAGCTTGAGAACGCCATCGTCAACGAGGGCATCATGAACGACGCAGTCGGCCTCGCCCAGGGCATGGTGCGCCAGAAGGGTGAGAAGGCAGGGGTCGCCTGGACCGGCACCGGCGAGCCACACCCATCCCGGCTCGAAGGCAGGCATGGGCGGCAGCGGGGAATGCGGCATCAATCATCCCTCGCAACAATGGTGCGACAAGTGATCCATAACCGCATTTTCTTGCGAATTCATCACCGCACGACACAATGTCCACCACAACGGATGTCCGGTGCGGCTGGAGACATGGCGAAAGATGCCTTGCGCAAGGGGTGGACCACCGGAGCCTGCGCCGCCGCGGCGGCCGCGGCGGCCTACGAGGCGCTGACCACCGGCACGTTTCCGGATCCGGTCAGGATCACCCTGCCAGGTGGCAGGGAAGCAGGCTTTCCGCTGGCAACGCGCCATCTCGGTCATGGTGAGGCACGGGCCTCGGTGATCAAGGATGCCGGCGATGATCCCGATGTCACCCACGGTGCGGAAATCGTTGTGACGGTGACGGCCGGTGAGGCGGGAAGCGGCGTGGTCTTTCGTGCCGGAGAGGGTGTCGGCATTGTTACCAAGGCGGGACTGCCCGTCGCGCCTGGCGAGCCCGCAATCAATCCGCGGCCTCGTGAGATCATGACCGAGGCCATTCGCAAGCTTGCGTGGCGCCATGGCGGAACCGATGATGTGGTTCTCACCATCGGTGTCGTCAAGGGCGAAGCGCTGGCCCTCAGGACGTGGAATCCGCGACTCGGCATCAAGGGGGGGTTGTCAATTCTCGGGACCACGGGAATCGTCATCCCCTATTCCTGCTCCGCCTGGATCCATGCCATTCACAGGGGTATCGATGTCGCCCGTGCCGAAGGCCTTGAGCATCTTGCCGGGGCCACGGGAAGAACCTCCGAGGAGGCCGTCCGGAACTTCCATTCATTGCCCGAGGCCAGCCTCATCGACATGGGCGACTTCGCCGGAGGCATGTTGAAGTACCTGCGCCGCCATCCGGTTCCCAGGGTGTCGCTCGCCGGGGGGTTCGCCAAGATGACGAAGCTGGCACAGGGAGCCCTCGACCTTCATTCAGCGAGGAGCCAGGTGGATTTTGGCCTGCTTGCCGCCATGGCGAGGGAGGCCGGCGCCGATGCCTGCCTGGCGCGGCGCGTGGCCGAATCGACAAGCGCCGGAGAGGCCCTTGGCCTGGCACGCGAGGCCGGGCTGCCCCTGGCTGGTCAGGTGGCCGTCGGCGCCCGGCAAACGGCACTGGCCACTCTGGCTGGCGGAGTGGCGGTGGACGTGATCGTCATCGATCGTTCAGGCACCATCGTCGGCCAGGCGGCTCCGTGACCCGCATCCTCATCCTCGGCGGGACCGCGGAAGCCGTGGCGCTGGCGAATGGCATCGCCGCACGGGCGCCCGGAGTCGATGTCGTGACGTCGCTGGCCGGTATCCTTGACGATACACCGGATCTTCCCGGACGCGTGCGGCGCGGAGGATTCGGGGGCGCCGACGGCCTCAGCCGCTATCTCGACGAAGAACGCATCGACGCTCTCGTCGATGCGACCCATCCCTTCGCCCGCATCATGGCAACCACTGCTTGCACGGCGGCCTGCCGGTCGGGTGTGCCGCGAATCAAGCTGGTACGGCCGATGTGGAACAGGATGCCCGGTGACTGCTGGATCGTGGTCGATGATATCGATGCTGCCGTCGATTCCCTCAAGACACTCGCCCCGCAGGCGGCCCTGATCACTCTGGGAAGCCGTGCCATCGAGTCCTTCCGCGGCATCGATGGCATGCGACTCATTTTCCGCATGATCGCTCCCCCGAAGGAACCCTTGCCGAAACCGGCCATGGAGGTCCTGCTGCAGCGGGGACCGTTTGACGTGGAAAGGGAAAAGGCTCTGATGACGGATCGCCGCGTCGGTGCACTGGTGACACGCGCGAGCGGTGGTGGAGCGACCGAAGCCAAGATCAGGGCCGCCCGCGATCTTCACCTCCCGGTGATCATGATACGCCGTCCCGCCGTTCCACAGGGTCCGGTGGCGGCCGACGCGGAAGGTGTTCTGGACTGGCTCCGCAAGGGAGGGTTCGCCGCATGGACAGGGCGCCCGTGACTGTCTATTCCGGTGAGCGTTCATGTGGTGAAACCGTCAACGGCAAGATGGGAGAACGTCATGCTGCCAACCGTTACAAGGATCGTCGATCTCAGTCATCCGATGTACTCCAACATGCCGAACATCGGCGGCCAGGTGACATTCTTCCCCCTCGATGATCACGCCTATCTTTCGCAGATCACCGGCGGCAGGATGGCGATGGAGAGTCGCATGATCCTCATGCCCGAGCACTGCGGCACCCATCTGGACGTGCCGAGGCACAGCGATGCCGATGGCTTGAGCGTCGATCAGGTTCCCCTGGAACAACTGGTGCTGCCGGGCCACCTGCTTGACCTGCGTCACCGGCAGAACGGCGAGGCAATCACCATTGCCGATCTCGAGGAGGCGGAAAGCAGGACTTCCCGCACAATCGGCCCGGATGCTGCCTGCATCGTGTGGACGGGGACCTCGAAAGACTGGGGCAAGGACGACTTTGCCATGAACCGGCCCTTTGTCCCGGTCGACGCGGCCCAGTGGCTGGTGGACCGCGGCATCAGGCTCTTCTGCACCGACCTCATCGGCATGGACGATCCATCCGAATGGTGGTGGCCGACCCACGCGGTCTGGAACACCCAGGGTGTGTGCATGGTCCAGCAACTGTGCAATCTCGGGGCCCTCGAGGGCGAGGACTTCCTCTTTGTCTGCCTTCCGCTTGCCATGAAGGACGGCACCGGATGCCCGGTGCGGGCGGTGGCCCTGGTCTTCGAACAGGACGGCCGGGGCGCTTCGTGAAAGCCCTCGACATTGACCGGCTGTTCGCCTCTCTGGCGCGGAAAATCCCCGAGCCACAGACCGAACTCGACTACGGCAATCACTTCACGTTGCTGGTCTCGGTCGTGCTCTCGGCACAGGCAACGGACAAGAGTGTCAACGACGCAACGCCGGCTCTCTTTGCTGTCGCCGATACGCCGGAGAAGATGGTCGCCCTTGGTGAGGAGGGGGTCCGCGAGAAAATCAGGACGATCGGACTCTTCAACTCCAAGGCGAAGAATGTCGTCGGGCTGTCACGGATGCTGATCGACAGGCATGACTCCAGGGTCCCGGCAAGCCGGGAGGCCTTGCAGGAGCTTCCCGGCGTCGGCCGCAAGACCGCCAGCGTTGTCATGAACGAGGCGTTCGGCGCCCCCACCATTGCTGTCGACACCCATGTTTTTCGGGTCGCCAACCGCACGGGTCTGGCGCGAGGCAAGACCGCCGAAGCCGTCGAACGGGCCCTCGAACGCGATGTGCCCGAGAAGTGGAAGAAGGGTGCCCATCACTGGCTCATTCTCCACGGGCGCTACACCTGCACGGCCCGCCGCCCGAAATGTTGGCAGTGTGTCATCGCCAGCACCTGTCCCTTTGAGCCCAAGACTCCCCCTTGACGCAAAGAACCCATGACCCCTTCGCCTTGCGGTGCTGGGCGTGGATGGCCGTCAGTGATGGACCAGGAGTGTCGCGATGAAGACGCCGGACGGCGCGATAGCCGTGACGTTTACGGGAACGGCACGCGAGTACTTCGGAATCTGGATCGTCAACCTGGCGCTGTCGATCGCCACACTGGGTATCTGGTCTGCCTGGGCCAAGGTGCGGAACAGGGCCTACATTCTCGGCAACACGAGCATTGACGGGCGGCCGTTCGGTTACCATGCCAGGGGACTTCAGGTTCTCCTCGCGCGCCTTGTCGTGGTCGCCTTCCTCGCCGGCGCCTATGTTGTCTCGTTGGTCTCGCCCGTCGTCAGTGGCATTGTCGGCGTGCTGTTCCTCCTGGCCATGCCATGGCTGATCAACCGCGGCCTCAGGTTCAACGCGGTCATGACCAGCTGGTCCACGGTTCGCTTCGGTTTCCGCGGGTCCTACTGGCCGGGCCTTGTTGTCTTCGTGGTTTATCCGTTCCTCTCGATCGTGAGTTTGGGCCTCTTTCTGCCCTATGCCACCCGGGCGACGAAGCGCTACACGATCGGCGGCCACAGGCTTGGCGTCTCGGACTTCACGTTCACCAGCGGCATGGCCCCGTTCTGGTTCGCATTCTTCCAGGTTGTTGCCTGCATCGTGGCCGGAATTCTCGTCCTCGTCGCCATTGGCGCGGCAGGGATTGCGATCTTCTCGGGTCAGATGGAATTCCCCCCGGCTCATTCGGCCTGGATGACCGTTGTCCTTCTCGTCGCATTGTTCGCACTGTTTCCCTTTTCGATGCTCTATGCCGCGTTCCTGCGCAATGCCATCTATGCCGGAACGGCCCTGGAGAACGGCCACCGTTTTCATTCCGCAATCTCACCGGCACTCTACGTGTGGATCATCGTCAGCAATGCCGCCGCGGTTGCCTGCTCCCTCGGCATGCTCCTTCCCTGGGCCCGCATCCGCATGGCGCGTTACCTGTGTGCCAGGACCTGGCTCATTCCGGCCGGTTCGCTGGACGACATCATCGACGAGGCCCGCAGCCGGGAGACGGCCGTGGGAGACGCGTGGATGGATCTGGATGGCATTGATGTCGGCGCCGCCGTCTGACCGTCCGTCCGCCAGGGGAGATGCCTGGGTACCAGGGAGGTCGCAACGCCTTGCGGCATGCATGGTGATGTCGCAGCAGGCAGGGTTCGTCAACCTGGTGGCGGCCGATGACGGACGGGTGCTGGCGCGGGCGCGAGCCCCGTCACTCTACCGCGAAGCGCGGTTGGGCAGCCTTCCCTCGTGCCTCACCTTTCCCTCGGGTTGGCAGTTCCGCAGTGATGACCATGACGCCATCGACAGGCTGGTCGGTGCGGACCGGCGAAATCTCCTGCACCGGTGGGAAGCATGGCGCTTGCGGCTCGTTCTGGTGATGGTCCCAGCCTTCGCCGGTGGCTTCCTCATCTGGCGCTGGGGTCTCGATCTGCTCGTTGCCCTGGCTGTGGCCCTGACTCCCGCGGGCCTGCCGGAGAGGATCGATATTGGTCATGTCGCATTCATCGATCAGGTGATGGCTGTTCCCTCCGCCCTGGACGACGAGGAGAAGGATGAGGTCCGGCTCATATTCCGGGACATTGTTTCCGTGGCTCCGGAACCGCCGTTCGCTCCCTACACACTTCTCTTTCGCGACATCACCGGACTGGGACCCAACGCCTTCGCCCTGCCCGGAGGGACGATCATCGTCACCGATGCGCTTGTCCGGACCTTTCCCGATCCCGACGTGATTGCCGGGGTCCTGGGCCACGAAATCGCCCATGTCAGCGAACGGCACGGGCTGAAACGGGTCTACCGCAGCATCGGGACCTTCCTGCTTGTGGCCCTCATCGCCGGAGATGTCGGCCCAATCGTCGAGGAGATGCTGCTGGAAGGCGCCCTGTTGCTGTCACTCGGCCGTTCCCGGAATCAGGAGCTGGAAGCGGACCGCATCGGCATCGGCCTTGCCTTCGAAGCCGGATATGACCCCGAGGCATTGGTGCATCTGTTCGAGTACCTGTCCGACGACAGTGGCGTGCCGTCCTGGCTGTCGACCCACCCGGCACTGGACGAGCGTGTTCCTGCCATCCGCCGCACCGCGGACGGGATCAGACAGGCCACGAGGTGATGCCATGACCGGGGCAGTCCTTCTCCACGGTCCGCCGACGCGTTGCCGGGACATCCTCGACGATGGAGTGGATGCGGTCCCGGAGCACAACCGCCAGGACCTGCAGAGTGCGTGCAGAGGGCCCTGGAAAGCTGCGTGCTGAGCGGATGGAGTTCGAGGGGCACGCGCCGGTCTCACGGCGGCCGGACCCCGCCGCCTGGTGGATCACACCGCCGACTCCGCTGCCGCTGACGGCGCGTGCTTCGTTGGCAGCGTTCACGACGGCTGCAACCCCCAACGTCATGATGTCGCCCTCGACCAGACGCAGCCTGTCGCCAACGATCATGCGACCTCGCCCATCGCTGGCAGCAGGCGTCGGCCGACATACCGGGCGAGATCGAGAAGCGGGCCTTCCAGCGAGGGTGGGGCGAGCGGGCCACTCTCGTGGTGGGAGCTGCGGTAACCCTGCATCATAGGCTCCAGCACGGAGCGGTCCTCGGCCATGGTCTTGTGGAACAGTTCGACCGCACTGTCGACCGCGCGCTGCGGCCATGCGTCTCCCCAGAAGAGGATGCCCGCCTTGTAGCGCACCCGGTCTGTACCCTCGGGCTGCAGGCACAGGAACGAACTGTAGTCAGCGGCAAGCCCGATGCCGCTGCCCGGCTGCACCATTGCCATGATGCAGGTGTCGGACTGCTTTTTCGTCAGGTCGGGATGTCCCGCCGTCACACGCGGCAGATCCTCGGGAAAGCCGACCTCGTAGCCGAACCAGTGCTCGCCCGCCGGGATGTGCCTGGCGAGACCCGTGGGATTGAGGTTGTTGAGCGTGTTCCTGTGGAGCGGCGTGAGGTGGTAGCCCTCCATATAGTTCTCCACCATGGCCTTCCAGTTGGTCTCCCAGACTTCCTCGCCGAGCCAGCCCAGCCACATCTCCTCCATGTGGTACGGTGCGACCAATGCCTCGAGGTCGGCAAGGCGCGGTGCAAGCGGCCCGGCGGCGGGATCGAGGTTGACGTAGACGAAGCCCATCCAGACCTCGCAGGGGAACTCCGGAAGGCGGCAATCGGTGATGCGGAAGTCGTCGCGTTCCGGGATCCTCGGCGCCGCGGCAAGCCGGCCGTCGAGCTCGTAGGCCCAATGATGGTAGGGGCACAGCAGCCGGTGGCACCGGCCCTTTTCACGGACGATAATGGTACCGCGGTGGCGGCAGACGTTCGACAGCGCCCGGATCGCCCCGTCGCGGCCATGCACGATGACGAGGGGCTCGTTCGCCAGGCGATAGGGCATGACCCCGCCCGGCTCGGCGACCTCCTCAACGCGGCCGACGCAGTGCCATTCCTTCTTGAAAAGATGCTCCACCTCGAGGGTCGCAAGGTCCGGGTCGATGTAGAACGCCGCCGGCATGGCCCGGGCCTCGTGGTGGCTGCTCGCCAATGCGCGCCGGAGCGCCGCGCGCACCGTCGCCAGTCCGTCCATCATGACACGGTGTCTCCCAAGGGCTCCCGGAGATTGGGGTCCGTGCCTGGGGTCCGTCAAGACGGCGGATCCGCCGCCATCGGAACCCGTTCTCGCGCGCTGCATGGTCTGGATGCCGACCGGCACGCTAGACTGTTGATCCTGCTTGACGACGAGAGGTCAATCACCCGTGCCGGACAACTGCCTTCCGCTCCCGACATCGCTCGTGTCGTCTCGGCTGGGCGCCGCGCGGCAGTTTCGCGATCGGGCCGACACCCACTCTGAATTCAGGCCAATCGACCCAGAGGAGGTCCCGACATGCGCACCATGATCATCGGCATGGGGCTGATGGGCTCGGCCCTGGCCGACGCACTCCTGCGGGAGAACATGACCGTCAGTGTCTGGAACCGGACACCCGGACGGTGCCGGCCCGCCGTCGATGCCGGCGCGACGCACGCGGCCTCGGTGGCCGATGGCGCCGGTGAATGTGATGTGATCATTACCTGCCTCGCAGACCACAGCGCCGTGATCGAAAGGGTGATCACGCCGGAAGTAGGCCGGCTTCTCGCGGGCAAGACGTTTGTCCAGCTCAGCCAGGCGATGCCGGAACAGTCCCTGGAGTTCGCGGCCTGGGCGGCTGACCACGGAATCGGTTACCTTGAGGGATCGATTCTCGGCTATCCGAAGGATGTCCGGGAAGGCGATTGCGTCATCGTCTACTCCGGCGAACCTGCAACATTTCATGCCTGTCATGATGTGCTCGGCGCCATGGGATCCAAACCGCGTCTCGTAGGCGACCAGCCGGGCATCGCAACGGCGTTCGACAAGGCCTTCTTCGCCTTCTATTACGCACATGCATTGGGTCTCTTGCATGGTGCTGCGATCTGTCGCGCCGCCGGCATCCCGCTCGACGCCTACCTGGAGCTCATGGTCGACGACTGGGACTGGAAGCTTCCGGACAGCGTTACCGCGGATGTGCTCAAGGGCGGCGACTACGCCGTCCGGGAGGGGACGCTCGAGACTCACGCCCATGCCTGCGATCAGGTGGTGCCCTACTGCAGGAAGATCGGGGTCGACACCGGACTGGCCAAAGCCATCGAACGTATCGTCAAAGCCGGCATCGACCTCGGTCATGGACACAACGAAATCGCCTCGTTGATCGAGGTTCTTAACCCGAGTGGCGATCACCATTACACCGATCAGTGAGGTGAACGGCGACACTCGCGAGGTCGACCCCTCCCTCGAACCGACCGGGATGAACCGTTCGAGCGTTGCGACTCGAAGGCGGAACAACCACCGGCCTGATGGTCGAGAACCGCGACCGGGATTCCCTGAAGCCTGGCTCGAATCTCGATGGCCGCGTCATGGTCAACTTGAGGAATTGCGACTGGCAGCCGTCTCCCGATCGCGGGAGTCTGGCGTGGCATCCCGTTCGTGTCGTATCGCGGCCCGACATCGGGTTCCATCTTCTGGACAGTGCTCCGGGTGAATCTGCGCCCCGACTCGGTTCGGGAGTACGCGAAGAGTTCACTATCCTGGATGGCTCGCTGATAGACAGCGACGGGCTGAAGTAGGCCGCTATCGCCCGGGCGCTGCCCCCATGTGGAGTCGCCGCATGGCGGCACCCTGCTTGCCACCATGACTCGCGGCTCCAGCAGGGTGGGAGATCCGGTGATCCTGGCCTCCGCTCGCAAGGTGGCCAATCGGAAAACGGCGGCCTTCGAGCCGTTCCCAAAGATTGCCAGAAACGGGCAATCAACTGATGTGGCACGATGGAGAGATCAGGCTCCCGGAGCGCCGGTCGCAGTGGACTTCGCCACCGTACCAGCTACCATCAGGCCAAGAGTACGGCACAGTCCTGCCGCTTCGGAAACCGCAAGATCCGGCGAGTTGCTGTTGTCGCGCGCTGATCGAGGAGAACGTGCCATGAGCCATGACCTGACCGGCCCGCCCGGCATGCCGCCGGCGACCTTTCTCGACTTTCCGCTGGCGCTCGATCTCGACGGCCTTGAGGCGGACATCGCCATCCTCGGCATCCCGTACGGCATGCCCTACAGGCCCGACGAGATGGCGAACGACCAGAGTCGCGCGCCCGATGCGATACGCCAGAGTTCCAACATGAGCGACTACACGCGCAACCACTTTGACTGGGATCTCGGCGGGCCCCTGCTCGACGACCGGCCCGTCCGGGTGGTCGATTGCGGCAACGTGACGGCGGACATGGGCGATCATGCCGAGCACTATCGGCGTGCCGAGGCTGCCGCCCGCAAGATTCTGGCATCCGGTGCAGTACTCATCACGCTGGGCGGCGATCACGGCATTCCGATTCCCGTCATGCGGGCCCTGGAACGGGAAGAGGAGATCACGCTGGTCCATGTCGATGCCCATCTCGACTGGCGCGACAACGTCAACGGCGAGCCGGAAGGCTACTCCAGCCCGATCAGGCGCGCGTCCGAAATGGCCTGGTTCGGCCACATCACGCAGATCGGCATCCGCGGGATCGGGAGCGCACGCCGCGGTGAAGTCGAAGACGCCCAGGCCTACGGCGCCGATATCGTCACCGCCTACGAGATGCACGACATCGGTATGGACGCCGTGCTTGATCGCATCCCCGACGGAGGGCCCTACTACCTCACGGTCGACGCCGACGGACTCGATCCCACCATCATGCCGGCCGTGATGGCCCAGACGCCCGGCGGACTCGACTGGATGCAGACCCGCAAGCTGATCCATGGCCTTGCGGGCAAGGGGCGGGTGCTGGGCATGGACCTGGTGGAGATCGCACCCGGCCACGATGTCGGCAACATCACCATGGTTCACGCCGAACGGCTGATCTGCAACTTCATCGGCGCAACCGTGCGCGCCGGCTACTACGGGTAAGAGGGCTTTCGACATCCCGTCGGGACGATTCGCACGCCGGCCATGCTTCTGCGGGCTGGATACGTGCCGGAGACAGCCGGGAACGCCGCGTCGGCCGGGTCTACCAGGAGCGCAGCACGGGGAAGGTCGCGCAGGTGATGGGGCGTCCCTCGACGAGACCCTCGCCCCGGTCCGGCGGGTCTGACTCGCCCGGCATGTCGAAGTAGGACACGTCGTCGCCGGCGAAGTTGAGCGAGAGCGCCGCGCGGCGCCGCGCGAGATGGTTGCCCGGTGCGGAATGGAACGTCCGGGCGTTCCAGACCAGTGCGTCGCCCCTGTTCATGGCCACGGTCACGACGTCGGCCTCGCCATCCCGGTCGAAGTCGGGCGGCAGGCGGCGCTCCTCCATCGGACCGTCATAGGTCCTGTCGGGATCGAAGTGGATCGATCGGAAGATCTCGCCCGTCCTGTGTGAACCCCGGACGAAGCGCAGGGCGGTCTCGACCGGGATGTCGTCGAGCGCAATCCAGCAGTTGATGATCTGCGTGCCGTGAAGCGCATAGTAGGACATGTCCTGATGCCACGGTGTCGAGGCGCTGCGGCAGCCCGGATTCTTGATGAGGAGGAAGTCGTAGAAGAAGTTGAGCTGGCGCGTCCCGAGCACGCTGCCAAAGAGGTCGGCCGCATGCGATTCGAAGATCACCTTGCGGAACAGCGGGTTGTTCTTCCACATCATCGAGGAGTACTGGAAGGCACCGTCGTCGCCTTCGCCCCGGACGATAACGTTGCGGTCGTCGCCCTCGGCCTGCTCGACCTGGAACAGATTGATCGCGTCCTCGATGACGGAGAGCCAGTCCTCTCCCATTGCGCCGCGCAGGCAGATCACCCCGTCCTTCCTGTAGGCCTCGGTCGCCGCCGACCCCACGCGTTCGCGGGATTCGGGAACGAAGGTCCCCACTGCGCCCATGGTCTCGGGCGGGCGAACGTCAAGCGATGTCATGGCGCTTCCCCGGCGGTTCGTTGTCCTGCGACAGCAAGGCTGCCCTCTGCTGACACAAGCTTCAAGTCTTGCCCGCGGCTGCGCCCGGACCGGGCAATCCGGGTCGACATGGATTGACCGGCAGGCGTGAACGTCGTTTGTCGGGAGCGGCCTGCTTCGAGCGTGGATCGCTCCAGTATCCGTGGGCTGGTCGGCAAGTCTCCAAGTTGACTCATGTTGGTGCTGCCACCACACTCCACCCGCGTTCTGCCCTTCCGGCAGAAGCAACTCAAGCGTTCACAACACAGGGAGCAAAAAGCGTGAATCGAAAGATCAAGGGAGGAATCGCCGGAATCGTGTCGGCGGCGGTCCTGGCGCTTGCCGGAACAGCGGCAGCCGACAGCAATGAACCGATCAAGATTCCCATCAAGAACTGGTCGAGCCAGATCGTCATGGCCCACGTCATTGGCGGCATCCTCGAGAGCATCGGCACCACGGTCGAATACGTGCCTG
>MKWU01001499.1_pt1 | contig 39820 bp, 33 predicted proteins | sample 809101 | NCBI WGS metagenome assembly MKWU01 (sample SAMN05860141, study PRJNA318959) | sponge metagenome | host: Aplysina aerophoba | place: Slovenia: Piran, Adriatic Sea, Gulf of Piran | collected 2013-05-07
AGCAACGGAGCCAGCCGCGCGTACTGAGCGTCGCTCAACTTCTTCTGGTTGCTCATCTGGTCACCAGGACCGCGCCGCCAACTGTCCCCACTCTGCCACAACTACGCCCCGAAGTGAACAGACCCTAACAGAGCGGTCCAATACCGAAACTTCATGCCGAAGCCTCCATCATGCCCGACATCGTGAGTTGCAACACCAACCTCGCCACCATCATGATCGGCGAGCGAGTGGGGGAGTCACTTCTGGATGAATGAGAGTTCACCCGCATGGCCGGGCAAGATAATGCTCGGGGATCGACCAGATGCGACTGCCGTCCTCGTCCTCGATCAAGACGACCTCCATGGCATGAACGAACAGCGGCTTGCTTTCATCCATAGGCGAGGCGGAGAACAAGACAATACGAGCTTCTCCAAACCAGCGATGTTCATATTCCTCTATAGGCCAGCCAAGCTCCTCTACAGCCTCAATCAACGACACTGGCAACGCGGATTCAGCTGTCACATTGTGCGGCACTCTCTCACCGCTATAGGTCGAAAAGACATCCGTACCGCAGAATCCGCCTTTGGGCGATGGATCTACGTATTTGGAAGTACCTAATTCTTCCACTACGACATCCCGCTCGTCCTCTGGTAGGGGCATCAGCGCGACCGGCTCATTCGATCCGATCCTACACGCGACCGCGCACCCTCCGATTGCCAGAATGACGCCTAACAGAGTGATCCGATACCGAAACTTCATGCCGAAGCACCCATCATGCGCGACTTCGTCAGTTGCAACACCAACCTTACCGCCATCATGATCGGCGAGCGAGTGGCTGAGTCGCTTCTACAATCGTGACACCTTCAGAGACCTCAGGCGCAGTAGAGGGCAAACCCAGCCTCTGACACTGCCCAACCGGGAGGGATCGATAATCGTTGAACTTCGATCGCCGCCGCTGCAATTGACTCCCCACCGTCAGTCCACGGGCTCACCTTGAACAAGATCAGCCGATCCTCCACAACCCAGCGGTGCTCGACGGTATCAACATCCAGATTGAACTCATCCAATAGGAACGTGCGCAAGGCATCCGGCATTTCGTCATGACTCTCCAGACCCAGAGAAATCACAGTGTCAAACTCGAGTTCGCTGCTGAACAACACTTGCTCCGGACAGAGAACTCGATCCGCGAGCCACACAACATGCCCGCCTGACATCAGTCCCTCAACTGTGACATGTACATCGCTTTCCGGAACTGGACGTAAATTGCTCGGAGTCGCGCGTCTATCGGGGGAACTTTGCTCACGCTGAGCGACCCTTGACGTGGCCTCTTGTTCGTCACCGTTGTGACTCACGGAATTTGAGTCACAACCGATGTATGAAAGAGCAACCACTATGGAAGCGACATTCACTAACCAGTAGATGGCAGCGGGGTGCTTACTCAGCTTCGCCAGCAATTGTTAGTTCCTCAAGGGCACTGGACGACCATCCTCATCGCAGGGATACGTCATTTCATAATGGGAACATCCCTTTTGGGAACGCTCTGAGCAAGGTCATTGATTGGCGGTTACGATCCTAGCAGGCTGCTGACAAAAGGGTATGTGAGATCATGGCGGAGGTGTTGAGCCGATAGGCGAAAGAGGTCTGCGATGCGCGGCGAGTCAGAACGGCAGGCGACGATGATGTTAGGGCTGACGCTGGAGGGTTTCGTGCCGATGGACCGCCCGCTGCGCCGGATCAACCCCCTGGCCGACTCGGCCTTGCAACGTATGTCGCCGTTGTTCGACGAGCTCTACGCGGACAACGGATGGCCCTCGATTCCGCCCGAGCACCTACTCAAGTCGAGCCTGCTGATTGCCTTCTTCACGATCCGCTCGGAGCGCCAGTTCTGCGAGCAGCTGCGCTACGACGTCTCATTCAAATGGTTCCTGGACCTCAATAGCCTGCCCCACACCTGATGCGAGGTGGAGAACAACCCTTCCACCTGACGACCTTCACGAAGAACCGTGAACGGCTCATGGCGGCGGACGCGGCGCAGGTGCTGCTCAAGGAAGTCGTGCGCGAGGCGCGCCGACGCCAGCTGCTCTCGGCTGATCACTTCACCGTCGACGGCACGCTGCTTGACGCCTATGCCTCGCACAAGAGTTACCGACCGCGCGTCGAGCGACCGACGGATGATGGTCGGCGCGGCCGGCGCAACTGGCCCCGCGACCCCCGGTCAAGCCGGGGGCAGGCCTTCAAAGGCGAGCGCCGCCGCCGCGAGACGCACGCCTCGTCCACCGACCCGGAGGCGCGGCTCTACCGCAAGGGCAAGCAGCAAGGCGCACAGCTCTGCTATCTCGGCCATGTGCTCAGCGAAACCGGAACGGCCTGGTGGTCGATGTCGATCTGACCGAGGCAGACCCCTGGGCCAGCCAGGGGCAGGTGGCTACGCCGAACGGGACGCCGACCTGTCGATGCTCAAACGCAGCAGCCTGCCCCGCACTTGATGCGGGGTCAGGGGGTCGGGCCAATCTGGGCGCGGAGCGAGCCTACGACACGCGCGACTTCGTCGGGGATCTGCGCGAGCTGGGGGTGAGGCCCTCTATCGCTCAGAACGAACAAGGCCCGTGCACCGCGATCGACCGGCGCACGACCAGACCTCCGGGCTAGGCGCGGAGTCAGCACCGTCGCAAGATCGCCGAAGAGGTCTTCGGCTCAATCAAGACGGTCGGCGTCGGCGGCAAGCTGCACTACCTCAGCCGGACACGCTACAAGCTCTGGTTCGAGCTGACCGCCGCCGCTTGCAACCTCACCCGCCTCGCCGACATCGAGGCGGCCGCTGCGTAGCTGTACGGCGCGGCCGGGCCTCAAGCGTCAGATCCAACACTCGAGATCCTGCCCGTTCACTTACTGGACCTGCGCGCGATCCCTGCTCGGCGTGCGTCCACTCGTCGGCGATGGCCAGCTTGACACCTGCAATCCGTCGTTCAGCAGCCTGCTAGGGAACCATCCGATCACGCGCAGCGTCTTGTTGGTATGCGGACACATACCACTTGGATCCTCACCCTCGCAACACTGTTTGCGCTACTGGTCACGGTCTCGGCTTGCGCGAGCGACCAACCGCCCGTCGCACCGACCTCGGCGTTGCCCGCAGAGCAAACCACTGACGACAGCGAACCGCGCGATGCTCCCGTGGTCGCCGATGCTCAGCCAGCAGAGCCGGATGCAGACTCATCCGCATCCGAAGTGACCGCCGAGCCTCCGTCAGCACCGTCCGACGACCCGTCGCGAGTCAGTGGTGTGCAGATCATCAGGCTCACGGCGGCTGCCGATCTGTTCCCAGGGCCAAGCGATGATTGGCTGCCCGAACGACGTGTCGGACCGCACACCCTGCTGATGACGGACGGCTATCACGAGCTCGCAAACGGGACGATCTGGCTCCGCCTCGATCTCAACAATGACCAAGTGGGGTGGATGCGACTCAGCGACTCGCCGCTGACCCGATCACAAGCTCAGCAGCTGCCCGCTGTCGACGCGCCGAAGCTGCCGACTATCGATTTGACGACAACGGCTGGAGAGACGGTCACCGTGACGTTGCTCGGCCAGCTGCCGAATAGCCGTCGCGTGGCGCTGCGACCACCAGGGGGCGGGGCTGAGCCAGTGTGGGTCGAGCGTCGAGTGTTACCGCGCGACGCCCCGATTGACGCGCTGCCCACATACGTCGGTCCGCTCGCCGGGAAATGGTCCGAGACTGAGCGGTTCGCGTCCCCCGCCTTCGTGGTAGTGGGCCAACCCGGCCTCACGCTCTACGCGAGACCAGAGGGGCCGCCAATGGACCACGGCGTCGCCTGGGGAGAGTATCCCGTGCTGGGTCGCTCGATTGATGGCGCATGGATTGCACTGTTTGTCGACCAGTTGGTGCCGCCCGTGGTTTGGATACCCCTCGAGCGGGTCGATCTCCCAATCGATCCCACTGACATCCCAATCATGCTCAGCTCCGGCTTTCAGATCTTCCAGCTCTCAGACGAGGGCGGTCTCACCACGCTCATCCAATCGGAGGAGCCGGACGCGTGGCGATGGGTTGATGCGGCAACCCTGTTGGTCTTTCGCTCCGGGTCCGGAACCTCCCTCTTGGATCTGGCAACCGGTGAAGAGCGTTGGGTCACGGAGCACCATGTGTATGACGTTTCACCAGACGGCGCCTACGCCCTCAGGACGTTTATCCCCGAATCGGATGGCACAGACGGCGCGAGCAATGACCAACGCGTCATGGTGGTTTCGCTGGAGAGCGGCGACACGCAGCAGTTCGAAGGTGTGTATCGACCTCTGGGCCGCTGCGGCAGCCACGGCGGCCCAGTGACGCTCCTGCGCTGGTCACCCGACTCTCGATGGTTGCTCAGTATGGTCCATCCCGATGAGGAGGGCGAGCGGAGTCGCACATTCGCGCTCTCGGTGCTCGGCGAACAGATCGAAATCTTGACGCCGGACGAGGACCTCTATCTGTACGACTGGCGCTCGCTCTACGACCTCGAGCAAGCGGGGGTCGAGTTGCGCTACGTCAACAGTGCCGGTGAACAGGTCGAACGCCCATGGTCGGTGGAGATGCTCGCGGCAAGTGTGCAGACTGAGACGCCCGCGGTGGAACTGCCTGACGGCTGGTGGTCCGGGGCGGCGACAAGCGAAGGGCAGTTCACTCTGGCACACCGTTCGAGTAGCTCGGAAGCGGTTGGCGCTGATGGCTTTGCCACGCTCCCGTCGAGTCATGGCGGTTGGAGTCTGAACGAGTTCGGCATGTTCGACTCTGACGGCAATCTGCTGCATTCGTTCCGCAGCTTCGGGATTGGCTGTGGAATGCGGGGCAGTCGTGTCGAGCTCTCTCCTGATGGCCGGACGCTCGTCATCGGCACGAAGTGGCTGAGCTGCGCCTAGCCCCACCGCAATCCCGCGATTGCCCGTCGGGCTGGACTGGATCCGATTGCTCTGCGTAGGGGCTGAGCGCCGAGGGAATGTGCATGGGTCTGCTGGATCGGGCGAAGAAGCGGGCGGGGTCGCTGATTGGCGATGCCGACGCGCGTGAAGTGAATCGCCTCTCGGGCGCCATGGAGGCCGTCACAGAGTAGGAGCCCACACTCAAGCGTATGACTGACGACGAGCTGTACATCGCCAGGAACTATTGACCACTTCGCCAGGGTCTTGACCAGATCGACCGGCGCGAGACCAGATCAGCTGCCGGTCAAACGACGATCGCTGCTCCTCTCGGACGCAGCGATGATTGCCATCCCGGCGACCAACATGGCTCAATGCCTGGCGAAGCGGCCTAAAGACCCTGGTGATCTTGCAGATTGGTGCTCATTGATCTTGGCGATTTACAGTGTGTCAGGACTTGACAAGTGCGCAGGCCTGTCACACATTTCATCAGAACACGCCCACAGCGCGGGCTGAAAGGGAACGACGGCAGCAGTGCAACCAGCAGCAGGCTGGGCGAGCCGGGATCGCCCTATGCAACAGCCTCTGGCGGCAGATGAGCAGGGCAGCGCGGCGTTCCGTGGAGCGTGGGTTGTATCGTGACAGGTGCGCACTGGACTGCACGACTAATGCGCTCGACAAGCAGAAGCTGTCGCACGAGCCCTCTTGCGGTCCGATGGGACTTAGCAGGTGGGATGAGACGGACGGTGACGCAGTCGGAAGAGGCGCGTCGTTGCCTGTAGGAGAGGGTGAACGGGGGGGACGTGAGAGGGTCAAAGGCTGCTGAGGCACTGAGCCTGATCTAGCACCTTGCCCGGCACGTGCTGACGTTCGACAAAGCGGAATGTAGGATCCGACGCGCGAATCGATCAGCGTCCTGATACGAGTCACGACTACTGGGGGTGCTTCGATGCTAGAGATTCGTATCTCGATTGAGAAAGTCTCCAAGAAGAAGCCGTTGCGCCGAAGGATGGTGTTCAGTTGGGACGACCAGGGCGACGTTGGAGCCAACGGGCAACACTTCGATGGCCTATTGGTGGTCCAGATAGAAAGCTGGGCAGAGCGCTTCAGGGTCGCAGCCAGATTGTCTGCTGGATTGGCGCACGCACACGGGGCGTCCGAGTTGAGCCTGACCTTCACGGGGAGCAGGAACGCCTGGGGCAAGTGGTCCCACTGGAAGCGGAATGGTAAGAGTGAGGTGCTCAAGGAGATGGAGCGGGTGAGTCCCGCCCTAGCTGCCCGGATCAACTTTGACGAGTGACAGTGGGCTGGTCAGTCGCGGCTTCGGTACAGATTGTTTGTAAATCGCCAGGAAGTATTGGCCACTTCGCCAAGGTCTTGAGCACTTGGCCAGTGGCACGATCAGCTCGCCGGGACCGTTGCTTGCGACACCCTTGATCAGGCCGGACAGCGGGATTGCCACGTTGGAGTACGGGGCGTGTACAGGAATCTGGACTCGATTGACAATTGCAATCGGGGCCGGATCTCCAGTCCTGGACTGGACTTGACCCTTCCTAGAGGAGGTAGTTGGCCACCAGTGAGGGGTCAGGGCTCCTTCCCCCGGATTGCAGTACTAGCCAGGTTGTCCGCGGCTTGTGCAGGGTTCTGGACAGCGAGCGGACACAGGAGGCCTGTGTTTACGCAATAGGAGGGGAGGGGTCGGATGAGTCGGCGGGGACGCGAGGGGGCGCGCCCAGCGACGAACAGTTGCTGGCGGGGCTGGGACCGGTTGGTCCAGGTCGAGGGCATCGTCAAGGCGGGCAAGCATCTCTGAGTCAACTACCTCGCGACGGCTGCTTGCGAAGAGTCGCGACACTTTAGCCAACGAATGCGTTCATCGGAATTGCATGAAGTCTACATCTTCACTTTTATGGATACACACCGTACACTAACGGGCGGTTGTGGGATTATGCCCTAAGGAACTCGGCTCAGTCGCGATTCGCCTTATGGCTAACACCCAACACGATCTTGCAGGAAGAGCAGAAGCGCATGACCGACTGTCCACAGCCGTTAGGGCGTGTCCAGTTCTCAACGCAGAATGCCTTCACAGATGGAGTTCTCCTGGTTTCGCTGTCTACTCCGTGGGCGCGGGCGGCCGAGCTGTCGAGAACCTGTGCTACGCGCTGACAGATCTTCGCACATGAGGATTGGGAGGCGTGTACATCAGCTCAAGTGATAGGTGCTACAGACTCGGGAGCGGCAAGGACACAGCCGCTCCGGCAGTTTGCCACAACAGAAGAGATGGGGTATGAAGTGATTGATGTTGAACGACTGTTGCGCGGCTGCGCAGACGACGGTTTCGACGACGGCGTCCGCATCGATGTAGAGCTCCAACCACTTTCGGGAGCCGGCGGACCAGTGAAACCCGCCGTCTACGAAGGCGGAAAGTACCAACTGGACCGACGCTGGTCCGATTCGCGTGATGAGGCGTCCGTGCCGGTCATCGTCGTCGACAACGTGCCATCGCAGGCGAATCGCTTGGAGCATGCCCTGTGGCGTGATCGACAACAGATCGGCATTCCCGAGTTCATCCTCGACCTATCGGACATGCCCTGGTTGCCGGCGCATTTGCCGCGCTCTATCTCCAGCCTCAAATTCCCACACCGCAACGCGGATGCGTACCTCAGAGACGCCATGTTGGGCGGCCAACCCTTCTCCAAGACCGATCTGGGACAAGCCATCCTTGCAGCCACGGCGCAGGAGTGCGGTCCGCTGATGTCCTGGTTCCCTCAGGCCCTTCTGTACGGATTCTGGCAATCCCATCTTGGCAAGAAGCGCCACAACAGCAAACACGCCCGAGCCTGGGTGTCCGAGATCATCGGCTGGCAGCCTGCGTCCATAGAGACGCGCAGCTTTGGTCTCAAAGGCGATCCGTTGAACCTGAACACCGATGACGTGGTCACCTCGAATCCGGATGATCGAACGCAGTGGCACATTGGCCAGGGGGCGAAGGTCGAAGGCGGAAAACGCGACAAGCTTTCGGAGATGGGGCACGGCCAGGTGCCGTTCATGGGTGAAGCTGCCGCCGCTGCCGCCGTCTCATTCAGTCGTGTGACCCAGCGGGCAACCGTTTCCTTCGCACAGCTTCGCCGTGTGGGTCTGGGACGTGACGCGTCCCCGGAAGTTGACGCCGCCGCGCGAGCCCTGTTGGTCGCACTGGGGATCCACGCGCATCAACTCGCGTTCGGACGCGCGTTCGCGCTGCGCTCCGGCGCCGATCTGCGACCAAGCGTGACGGCTGCGACCTGGCTCAGCGGTTCGGACGATCAAGAGTGCGCTCTTGGCGACGTTGACGAAACGCGCACATTGCTATTGGACTGCCAACGCCATGCAGCAACTGTCGGCGTACCTCTTGAAGGTTGGAATCAACCTGCAATCGTTCTGCAGCCGGGAGACGCCCTGAGCAATGCGATTCGCTCGACCTGGCCGGAACGGGACGACTGATGCTCTCGATCTCTGTCGAGTTCTTGCATGGCACGTTTCGCGGGGACCCGAGCGGTGCTGCCAACACCGGTCGCTTGGATCGCGGCGAGTGGCCGGCATCGCCAGCGCGACTGTTCGCCGCCTTTGTTGCCGCTGATGGCACGGGAGCCGCCTGCCGGGTCACCGACGGCGCGGAACTGGAGTGGTTCGAACAGTTGCCGCCGCCGTCAATCTACGCCGATGCAGCTCCGCCGCACCAGCCACTTGAACCTCGGTTTGTTGTTCGCCAGGGTGGTGGCGTTTCGAAGGGAACTCATCAGGAGTACGTGGGCCGGGCGACGGCGACCAATCGCGCGGGCGTACGGGTCGCCCCCAATGCTCCACGCATCGTCTATGCGTGGGACTGCGACTCACCGCCGGACGCCATCCTCGATGCGCTCCGCCGTCGTGCCGCTCGGGTAGGCTACCTCGGCAGTGCGGATTCGCCGGTGCGCGTCCGCGTCGTCACAGAGTTGCCTCGCTCGGCAGAACTGGCCGAGGCGTTTGTACCTGATCCGGTCGGCGACACGCTGATCAATGTGACCCAGGCTGGCGACCTTGAACACTGGGATCGCCTGTATAGGCAGTGGTCGGTACGGGGCGCCTCGGCCAGCCGTTCGCAGTACCCGGCGCTGGTACACGCCGCCCGCTATCGATCACCAAGAGCGGCGAGAGTCCAAGACGACGGAGAAGTCGTGGCCTGGCTGCGGCTTGCCAGCGCCGTCTCTGGGCGTCGGATCGCGGCGCTCACAGCGCTGTTCAAGGACGCCGTCCTGAGTCAACACCAGCGCATCCACGGCGCCCCACCGGCCGCGCTGCATGGACACGGATTCGCCCGGACGGGTTACGACATCGCGCGGTATCTAGCACTTCCCGACGCGGGCTACGCCCGATCGCGAGGACTGATCCACGGCTTGGCCCTTTGGCTGCCTCCGGGCACCGAGTCGGAGGTGCGTCGGAGTGCGCGGGATGCAGCACGGTCGATACGCAGGCTCACAGGCGTCGGCATCGATGTGGCCGTCGCGCCTCACGACGATGAGCCACGTCCATTTGCCGCCCATCCCGATCGCTGGTTGCAGTCCTCCCGCAGCTGGTCCACGGCGATCCCGGCGATCCACGAGCGTCGGCGAGCACTCGACCTTGAGGAAGTATCGCGATGGTGCCGGCACGCTGGGTTACCCGACCCGGTTGCGTTCCGCTCGGAGCGTGCGCCGCTGATTCCAGGCGCGCTTGAGCTAGCGCCGATTGAAGTAAACCGTTCGGACCGACCTCCGCTTCCCTACTCGCACATCGAGCTCAGGTTCAATCGGCCGGTTTCGGGGCCGTTTGCAATCGGTTCTGGACGGCAGCGTGGCTTTGGGCTCTGCGTTCCAATTCATAACGGTCCTGACAATCAACCTCACACAGAGAAGCAATGAGCGTGCCGCACGCAACGTTCTCCGACTTCTACCAGGCCGTCCATGGCCACCCGCCGTTCCCTTGGCAGGAGCGGCTGGCCGAGCAGATCGCACGAACCAACGTGTGGCCCACCGAGATTGGCGTACCCACCGGACTAGGCAAAACGGCTTGCCTGGATATCGCGGTCTGGTGGCTGGCATCCCAGGCAGACCGCCAGCCGGACCAGCGGACCGCCCCGACCCGGATCTGGTGGGTGGTCAATCGGCGTCTGCTGGTCGATTCGACGGCCGCACACGCCGAATGGCTGGCCCAGATGCTGGCGGCTCCTGCATCGGCCGGATTGGATGAACGAGCAACGGCTGCGGTCGACGAGGTAGCCAAACGCCTCACTCGTCTCTCGACCATTCCAGACCTACCTCCGCTGGACGTGATTCGGTTGCGCGTCGGTGTGGCCTCCCGCGCCCCGACCGACCCATCACGCCCGACCGTGATCCTCTGCACCCTGCCCATGTTCGGCTCGCGGCTCTTGTTTCGCGGATACGGTTCCCGCCAGCGACCGATCGACGCCGCGATGGCGGGCACTGATAGTCTCGTCCTGCTCGATGAGGCCCATCTGGCTCCGCACCTGAAGTCCCTGATCTCAGCGCTAGGCGAATGCACGCCCGGTGCGGAGGCGATTCTTGGCGCGTCTCGCTCGAGCGCCAGATTGATCTCGCTGACCGCGACAGGCGATCCTGCGGGCGTGAGATTCGATCTAGACGAATCGGATGAAACGAATCCAATCGTGAGCGAGCGGCTCGATGCGGCGAAGCCGCTGGAGGTCAGGCGGTTCAAGGGAGGCGAGAGCGCCCAGCGCCTTGCCGACGCCGCACTCGAACTGCTGGTGCAAGCAGCTTCGCCGGCAGCCTGCCTGGTCTTCGCCAATACTCCGAAGACGGCACGGGAGACGTTCGGCTACATACAGGGCAAACTGCCAGAGGCAGAGGCGGAACTGTTGTTGCTCACCGGGCTCGCCCGCGAGCGAGAGGCGGAACAGATCCGTGCGCGCATCCTCGATCTGGCTGAGGGCATGGCCGCCAATCGTAGAGAAGACAGTCCGCGCCGGCGGCACCTGATCGTCGTTGCCACGCAGACGCTTGAGGTGGGAGCCGATCTCGATGCCGAATATCTTGTCACCGAGGCTTGCGGCGTACGGGCGCTGACTCAGCGCTTAGGCAGGTTGAACCGTCTCGGACGTCACTCTCACGCTCGGGGGATATACATCCATCTCCCTCCGCCGAAGCGGCGCAGCGGTACAACAGCCGATGAATGGCCTGTATACGGTGCGGAGCCAGCAGCAGTCCTGCAGCGATTGGAGCAGGCCGCTGCTGGGAGTGATGCTCCTGTCGTGGTGCTATCCCCCCGGCGGATCGCTGAGGTACTTGGGCTTCCAGACGACGATCCCGGACGGGCGCCCGAAGTCTTACCGGGCATCCTCTGGGAGTGGATCAAGACGACGACACCGCCCGATGGCGAGGCGCCGGTCGAGCCCTATTTCAGCGGCATTGCCGGCGCCGACTACGCGGTGTTGCTCTGCTGGCGCGTCCACGTCCCGGACGAGGGCGAACGCCTCTGGCCACGGATGAGCGACCGCGAACTGATTGATGTTCCGATCAGGCAAGTGCGGGAAGTACTACGTGAAGATGAGGGGATTCACCGACTGGCGGCTGATGGGGCCACGGTCGAAGTGACGCAAGTCGGTCAGCTTCGCCCCGGCGACCAACTCGTGATTCCAACCGATCGAGGGCTATTGGACGGTTTCGGCTGGAATCCGAATGCCACAGAGCGGGCCGTGGACGCTTCTCTGACTGGCCAGGGGCTGCCGCTCGATGGAACGGCCATCGAGCGACTGTGCGGCCTACAGTTGGGTTCGCAGGTTCAATCAGCGCTGCAGACCGACGACGATGGCGAGCTTGACCAGGAACGACGCGATGAAGCGGTGGCGACAATTCTGGAGCAACTTCGAAGTGCGGACACGCCGGATGGTTGGCAACGCGATGAATGGATCGACTTCACCGGCGGGCTGTCTTCGCTGGTTGAGGAGGCGCGCGATGAAGTCCCTCGGTTGCAAGTCCTCAACGGGGCGTCTCACCGTCCCAGCAGCGACCTGGGCAGCGACTTCGATGAACTGTCACTGCATTCAGCGTCGATCGGACTCGACGACCACGGCCGGGCTGTCGGCGCGTTGGCCCGCTCAATCGCGCAGAACATCGGGCTAGCGGATGACCTTGCTGAGGTAGCGGAACTTGCGGGAACCCTGCACGACATCGGAAAGACGGATGAGCGATTCCAGCGCTGGCTGGATCCAGACGACCAGCATGGAGTATTGCTGGCCAAGTCCGATACGCCCCGGCATCGCTGGGAGGCCACTCGCGCTGCAGCCGGGTGGCCGAGGGGCGGACGACATGAAGACCTGTCGGCTCGTCTCGTCCAGGCCTGGCTCGAACAGAACCCGGCCTGGGGTGATCCAGCACAACACGATCTGTTACTGCACCTCGTAATCAGCCATCACGGTAAGGGTCGCCCGTTGGTGTCGCCTGCCGTTGACGGCGCCGCTAGCTTGATCTCCGCTGAAGTGAATGGCTCAACCGTCGAGGTGCCAGCGGATCTCGCCATCGTCGACTGGAGTCAGCCGCGGCGCTTCCGGCGGCTCAACGACCGGTTCGGTCCCTGGGGACTGGCGCTCTTGGAGTCGATTGTGCGATTGGCCGACCATGCGGTTTCGGCCGGCGTGGATGTGACACGAAAGGAGGCTTGATGAGCGAGATCATCTGTGCCGGTTGGCCTGCGTCATGGATCAACGCCTGGCTCGCGGCGGTCGGGGCCGCCGTGCTTGACGAACGCATCCGCTTGAGTTGGACTTACGATCATGAACCTGTCGCTGTGCTCTCGGCTGAAGCGGCCGATCCGGCCGCCATTCTGAGCGAGTCGTGGCCTAGCAACGAAGCCGTGCTTGGACTACCGATCGCCAGACATCTACAGGGATTTTGTGAACTCAAACGGACGGTTCCTTGCGAAGTATTCGTCGAACGCGCGCGAACTGCGCGTAGGCATGCGTCTTCTTGGGCACTGTCATCAACTTTGACCGATCTTGCCGTTGACGAGGGTGGAATGGCTCAGCATGCGCCCTTTGACCCGAGCGTGCCGAAGGGTCTCACACTTCATGATCGGCTAACGACGATCCACGGACATGTTGACTTGTGTACGGAACAACTCCAATCCACGTTGTCCGGTCATGCTAATCGTGTCCAGGCCAATGGACTGGGATTCGACCACACAAGGGTTGGTTCCCTACAGGATGCAACAGATCCGTGGGTCGATCCGGTTGTTGAAGCGCTCGCCTTCTTTGCTCTCGCCATCCTGCCTGTACGCGGGCAAGGCGTTGACGGTCAGCTTGACCGTTCCGCCAACGTACGTGTCCGGCAGAACGGATGGCGGCGACTCCTCGATAGTGATGGGTCTTTGAGTTTCTGCTGGCCCGCGTGGCGCCAGCCACTTGATCGCTACGGGATCGACGCCTTGCTCGATGCGTGGACCCCTGAGCGACAAGCCGCTTGGCCGCAGTTTGGGATCTGCGCGGCGTGGAGGACGGTCCAGTTTCGCCCCACAACGAAGAGAGATATGACGAGGGCATTCGGATCCGCGCGGCTATGACCCTAGAGCCTGTCGTCCAAATCTCGGCAATCGAGCACTTTGTCTATTGCCCGCGGCAGTGCGCGATCATCCACTGCGACGGCGTCTGGAGCGACAACGCCCACACGGTGAGAGGCGCCCGCGCACATCGTCGCGTGGACAGTGGAGAGCACCGTCGCGAACGCGGCCGGCAGGTGCTGCGCGCAATCCCGCTCTGGTCGGAGGATCTCGGGCTATCTGGGCGCGCTGACGCAGTGGAAATGCAAGGCGGGATGGTCTGGCCAGTGGAGTACAAAGCCGGAGTTCGCCACGGCAACGCCGCGGACCTGCAACTGTGCGCGCAAGCGCTCTGTCTTGAAGAGATGCTCAATGTCGAGATTGGACATGGTTTTGTTTGGTACGGCGGACCCAGAAGACGCGTGCGGATTGAGTTCACGGAGACGCTACGTCGCGAGGTGTGCGATGTGATTGCCGCAATCCGGGAGCAGCTCTTGACGTTCAAACTGCCGGATGCGCCAAACGACGAGCGCTGTCGCGAATGTCAACTCTTGCAGTACTGCTTGCCAGATCTCACCAGCGCTCCGCGACGGGTCAACGACTACTTAGAAGACATCGTCTTCCGATGCGATACCTAAGCACCGTCTATGTCCGAGACCATCAGGCTCGAATCCGGCACAGAAGAGGATCGTTGGTGGTCTCTTCAGCAGAAGGCAGCAAGCGAGTCCCTCTCGAAGCGGTCGATGGGTTGGTCCTGCTCGGTGGGGCGCAGATCACGACTCAGGCCCTGGATGCCTGTGTGCGCCGCGGGATTCAAGTCACCGCGCTCCAGATGAGCGGCGCCGTTCGCTTTGTCGTGAGCGGACCGACCAGCGGGAATGTGCACCTCCGCACCGCACAGTTCGAGGCATTAGCCGACGATGGCCGCTCAATGGCAATTGCGAAGGCCATCGTTGCGGCGAAACTGCAAAACAGCAAGCAGGTCGTTGGACGCTGGGCGAGGGACGAAAAACATCCGCACGAGGCCGAACAACTCGCAAATCGGGCAGCCCAGATTGGCGAGCGGGTCGCTCGTCTGCCGCAGGCCGCATCGGCGAACCATATCCGCGGCATCGAAGGCGATGCGGCCAGGATCTACTTCCGAGCAGTGCGGCAGGTGCTTGCTTCGAGTGCGCTCGAGTTTTCTGGCCGCACACGGCGGCCGCCGCGAGACCCGGTCAATGCGCTCATGGGGTTCTGTTACGGGATGCTTGTGACTGAGTGCATCGGCGCTGCTGAGAGTGCCGGCCTGGACTACCAGATGGGTTGCTTCCACCGACCCCGTGCTGGCCGACCTTCACTCGCGCTCGACCTGGCCGAGGAGTTTCGCGCGCTTACCGACCGATTCGTCGTATCGCTCGTCCGGCGGAGGCAGATTGACCCTGAGGACTTTGATCACACGCCGGGAGGCGCCGTGTATCTCAGTGACGACGGCAGGACCAAGCTGCTCGCTTCCTGGGAGAAGCACAAGGAAACTGAGCTTCAGCACCAGCTGTTAGGGCGGCCGGTCGAACGATGGGCGCTGCCGTCCATCCAAGCCACGCTCCTCGCCCGCCATCTACGAGGCGACCTGCCGGCCTATCCGCCGTTTGTGCTGACCTAGCCCCATGGACGTCATCGTCACATATGACATCGCCGACACAGAAGGGCCAGGCCGGGTGCGGCTGAGGCGCGTCGCGGACATCTGCGGCAAGTACGGCCACCGCGTGCAGTTCTCAGTCTTCGAATGCCGCCTTTCCAGGACGAAACTGGCCCGCATGATCGGCGAGATTGAGGATGTGATCGATCGGCACAAAGACTCGGTGATCGTGTACCGGTTCCCTGGAGCCGCTGAGGATGCCAAGATTCGCTTGGGCCGAACCGAATCGAGAAAACTCGGGGAGCCTTGGGTATTCTGAACGCTGCTGCGAACCTCCAGTGATTCGGTCCCTGGTTGGACCGAATCGCCGGATATCAGCGAAGGCGAGCCCTCAAATCGCGCTCAATAGCATTCGAGTCGCTTCAAACAGGGTCTTTTCGTCCAGCCTTTACAAAAGAATACGATTTAGGGGTGTCGCCGGGGTTCAGGCCCCGGCCTTCGTTGAGCGGGCCCTGAGGTTGCGAAGGTGCGGGAGGTCCGGACGGGTGTCGCCGGGGTTCAGGCCCCGGCCTTCGTTGAGCGCCTCTAAATCGCGTCTCAGGTGTCCAGGTGGCTTAGGGTGTCGCCGGGGTTCAGGCCCCGGCCTTCGTTGAGCGAGCATCTTCGCGAGCTCGAGCATTCGCGGTCCGACGCGTGTCGCCGGGGTTCAGGCCCCGGCCTTCGTTGAGCGTTTGCTCATCGCCTCATCACGATTCGTGTAGAAGAAGTGTCGCCGGGGTTCAGGCCCCGGCCTTCGTTGAGCGCGATACATCATCGAAGCGCTTCCGGGATTTCCTGGTGTCGCCGGGGTTCAGGCCCCGGCCTTCGTTGAGCGTTGTAGACGATCCGGTCCCGGTACAAGTAGGCCGTCTGTGTCGCCGGGGTTCAGGCCCCGGCCTTCGTTGAGCGGCTCACTTGCGAGAGATCGCAGAGAAGGCGGGCCGGTGTCGCCGGGGTTCAGGCCCCGGCCTTCGTTGAGCGACGCTTCGCGTGTGTGCTGCTCTCCGAGCGCGCACGAGTGTCGCCGGGGTTCAGGCCCCGGCCTTCGTTGAGCGCTATTGCCCTCAGGAGCGCGGGCATGCCCGTCCTGCGTGTCGCCGGGGTTCAGGCCCCGGCCTTCGTTGAGCGAGATCGAACGGGATGCGCTGAAACGCCACCGGGCCGGTGTCGCCGGGGTTCAGGCCCCGGCCTTCGTTGAGCGTTCATCATCATTGCCGGCCGTAATCCGAGCTTGTCTAGTGTCGCCGGGGTTCAGGCCCCGGCCTTCGTTGAGCGTCCTGCTCGCCGACGAACATCAGCTTCGCGTTGACGGTGTCGCCGGGGTTCAGGCCCCGGCCTTCGTTGAGCGCGCCGCTGATTGGAGCCAACCCGCGCGCTTCCAGCTGTGTCGCCGGGGTTCAGGCCCCGGCCTTCGTTGAGCGACTGAGACCCCTGAGCCAGTACAGAAGGAGCCCGACGTGTCGCCGGGGTTCAGGCCCCGGCCTTCGTTGAGCGGCGCCGTCAGCGGGCACGGCGAGGGCGTTCATGGGTGTCGCCGGGGTTCAGGCCCCGGCCTTCGTTGAGCGTGCGAGCGAGCGAACCGGATTGCTTCGCGTCTCGAGGTGTCGCCGGGGTTCAGGCCCCGGCCTTCGTTGAGCGCTGCTCGCCCAGGCCTGGAGCCGCGAGCACCGATCACTCGTGTCGCCGGGGTTCAGGCCCCGGCCTTCGTTGAGCGGTCTTCCAGCAGCGGCGCAAGCTGGCGCCCTACGCCAAGCCGTGTCGCCGGGGTTCAGGCCCCGGCCTTCGTTGAGCGCGGAACACCGAGACGGGTGTACGTCGCGATGAACGGTGTCGCCGGGGTTCAGGCCCCGGCCTTCGTTGAACGTGCCACGTGTCGTCCGAACGCAGCGTCTGGGTGCGCGTGTCGCCGGGGTTCAGCCCCCGGCCTTCATTGAGCGTCGTTTGCCTCCGCGGTGAGCTACGTCGACCGCTGGTGTTCTGATCGCTCTTGATCTAGGCCAGTTGATCGGACTAAGGCTAGGCCACTCGGAGGGGGTCGTGGTCTCTCCCGACGGTGGTTGCCAGGCCTCACCTCCCGGCTGCTGCGGCGACGTGGTTGTTGGCCGCGGGTGCCTGGTCAGGTAGGACTGATCGCGGGTGGTGAGGTTTTGGGCGTGGTGGCCGGCGATCCAAAGACCGTCCTGGAGTTTCCCGAGCGGTACCATTGGTAGCGAAGTGCAAACGAAGGAAGCGCTCTACCTGTGAGTTGCAAGGAGGTCGCCATGGCTAGGCGTCGCACGCCCGAAGAAACCGGTCGCCTCGGAGATGCGATCTATCAGCGGCAAATCCGAGAGCAGGTAGAGGCCACGCATTTTGGCGAGATTGTTTCGATTGATGTCGAAAGTGGTGAGTACGCTCTTGGTGACAGCGTTATCGCTGCGACCGACCGCTTACGGAAACGATGTCCCGACGCTGATATCTGGAGCCTGCGCATCGGCTATGGCGTTCTACGGCAGTTCGGAAGCGGTTTCCTACGGAGGTCGGGGTGATCGAGGGCATCGTGAATGAACATCACGAAGCGGTTGTTGCGCTGTCAGTGCAAGGGTCTTCCGGGCAAACACACGAGATCGAGGCAGTAATCGACACTGGCTACAGCGGAATGTTGACGCTGCCTCCATTGATGGTTAGTGAATTGGACCTCGCCTTCCGCAGCAGCGGGAGGGCCATGATGGCCAACGGGGCTGAGGAAGTTTTCGGCACCTACGACGCCTTAGTGCTGTGGGATGGCGTCATGCGAGAGGTGGAAGTGGATGCATTAGGACCAACGCCGCTAGCTGGAATGGCGTTGCTTGATCAGCACAGACTGTGCATTGTTGTGACCGATGGCGGGCAAGTAACCATCGAAGCAAGTCGCTGAGGCACTCCTCAATCACTGTTTGTCCGGCCTCACCCACGGACGAGGAGAGCAAGAACTGATGGCTTGTAGCAGTCTGGGTTAGCAAGATCGCTTGTCCGACGGGTTGCCAAAAGGCAACCCCCCATTCGAACGTTCGCAGCTGGGTACGCGACGGTCATCTAGATCCAACCTGCGTGTACTGAATCGCGAACCTAATCTCTCCATGCGTGGACCGTTCAGGCCTGACTCACCAGGAGTTGAATGTCAGGACCCCCGTGGCTTTAGGAACTGGCTCGACATCGCCCGGCGGGCCCAAATGGGAGAGTCGGTCCAAGGAGGAACGGATGCCATCTCTAGAGTGTGGGTCTGGCCGACGACGTTGTTTGGATGCCGGGCTGTAGGACTGTAGGTTGGCGTCGGCTGTCAAGTGCCTAGCAACAGTTCAGGAACATTCGCCGTAGTCACTACGTTCTATTCTTGATGAGACAACACTTGGCTGCGATTGCGCTGTTGATGACAGCCGCCCTTTCGGCGTGCGACGGCGACGAGCCGTCGTCGGTGTCGGAACCTGCGACGCAGCCGCAGCATGATGCTCAGCGGCAAACAGCCCCCCAGGTATCAGCGCCGCGTGAGGACGCGGACCGCTCGCCGGACTTACGAACGACGGCAGCGTTCGAGATTGAGCGTGAGGAAGCGCCGCCCGTGGCAGCGTCGGATGAAGCGCGGGCTGCACCAGAGTCCGAACAGCAATCAAGCGATGCGGTTGTGCAGGACTCGGTAGGAGTTGAAGCAGAGGAACAGGAACCCGCCGAGCCGCCTCAAGGCTTGACCGAACTGCCGGGCGCGGTTGTGGAAGATACCGATATTCGGGTGCGGCCGGGTCTGGCCTGGGGGGCGATAGACCGGCTGAAGGCGGGGGCGTCGGTGGTGGTGCTGCACGGGCCGGCGGTTGGTATCGGGTCAGGTATGGAGAAGAGTTGGAAGGTTGGATTCGCCCGACGATGCTTGACCTACGAGAGGTCGAGGAGCGGCAGGTGCTGGAAGAAGCGGCGCCACCGCTGATCGCGGAGTGGCGGGGCGAGGAGTATGGGGTGATGGGTCAGTCGGCTGATGGGACTGCAGTCCGGCTGCTGAAGATGGAGAACGAAACGTCGAGCATCATCGGCGCGCCAACTGACGAAGTGACCCTGCTGGGCGATGACGTCACACTGCGAGACCTACCCATCCTGATTGGCGACGAGACCGTTGTGTTCCCCGGCGACGATTTCCGCGTCGGACAGGGCAAGATCCTGCCGAAGGCGAATGAGTGGATGTGGCTGCCCTGGGGCTGGTTGCTGGCGCACAACGATACGCACATCTGGCAGTGGCGTCCGAAGACGGATGAGTTGGAGTTCATCCGGCGGCCGCCGGGATTTGCGAAGTTGTCGCCGAGAGGCGAGAGTCTGGCGATTCTGACTTGCGGCGGCGAGGAATCTTGCTTTCCCTATCTGGACGTGACGCTCCTGCCCCTCGACGGAAGGCCGATGGTTAGGCTCCTGAACCATGCAGAAGTCAGCCAGACTCTGGGTAGGTTGAAAGCGATTGACATCGTGTCGAGCGACGATTTCATCTGGACCAGCGACGGGCGAGGGCTGCTGATCCCGTTGGTACCAGAGGCCGCAGCGTTTGCCTCTGCCGCGAGCCTGCTTCACACCGAGAGACCGATTGTCACATTCGACCCGCGGTCTCGTTCTTCCGGCTTGCCCGGACACTGTCGTCCGGCTGCAAGTCCCCGCGGATATGGTTGGCGACTCCGCTCGAATGACCTTGTCGCGTTCCGCGTCCGTTGTCAGGGCGACGACCGTGAGTTGACGGCTTTCTATGATGCTTCGGAACAGTCCATCACGTTGGACACGGCAGCCTCGGTCGAACCGCAAGTCTCTACGGCGGCGTTGGCTCAGGCCGAGACGTTCGGCCAGCTTAGCGATAGCGCGTACGAGCTTCGCGGCAGCACGGATCGGCATTCGATAGTCGTGGATCCTGCAGTACGCAAACTGTTCATCTTCGACCAGGCAGAGAATCACATACGGGCGATCAACGCCGATCCGTACCTAACACCCGATTGGCTTTGGGAACTCCTGGACCTAGGGCCTGGGTATGACTACCAGCACTTGAACCTCTATCAGTCAGGTGACAACCACGTCGCGGTCATCTGGATGACCAACTACACTCATGTCGCAGCGGCGTATGTGATCGATCTCACCACGACCGCTGCGTTCCCGCTGCCCATCGGGGCCGTCCGAACATGGCCCTGCTATCCCACCGGTGGCTGGAGCCCCGATGGGGCGATCTTCCAGATCGAGTTTGAGAGCCACGCCAGCGATCGTCTGCATAGCCGTTGGACCGACGGCCTGGCACTCGTGCGGCGTCATCTGTATCAGCGCCAGTTCGTGAGTTCCGAAGGCGAGATAGTCAGCGTCCTCAGGGCCACGGATTATCGCGACGCCAACTACCCGGCACACATGGCGCGGTGGTCGCCGAACGGGCATTGGCTGGAGATCGGCGGGCACCAAGATCGCCACCATTGCTGGTAGTGTCAACACTTGCGGTGTCGAGCGAACACGTCCGCGTAGTTGTTCAACGAAGGTGTCACTCGGCTGCTCCATTGGCTGGTCATCTTCGCGCCGAAACGGTCGAAGACCTGAAGCGGGTTCCGCCGCGGTCCGGTCAGCGGCATTGAGCCGTACCGCCAGCCGCAATCCTGCCAGACCTGAGCCCCGGCGGACGAGGCGACCAATGTACCCCCCTGGCCTCACGGATATGCGGGCGCCCCTCCTACTCGGCGACTGTCCTGCTTGGAGCCGATCGCGACTAGAGCGGGCCAGGGCACTCATCGATGTCCAACCGTTTGGTCGTGCGCAGTCGGAAGCGCAGGTTGGCGGCGGAGAGCATCGGTCCCTAGCGCGGGACACCGATGGAGCGACCGCCGGAGAGCGTGAGCAGTGCGTCGTAGGGTCCCTGGCGGTAGAGGTCGACCCGCAGCGGCGGCTGTTCAGGGTCGGCCTGGGCGACCAATGTGGCTCGGCAGTAGAGCACGGCGACGGCGTCGAGCCGCTCGGCCACCAATTTGAACCACTGCTTCGAGACTGGGTAGATGAGCAGCATGCGCTCCAGGAGGGTTCGCCGTCGTCCACCGACCGCATCCTGGCGGCGGTCGGGAAGTAGCGCGGGCGGGGACTGGGGCCGAGCGCGTCAAGGCGGACGCTGCATTGAATGAGTTTGCCGGATCATTGGATGCAATGCCGTGAACCAGAGAGGAATCGACTCCACGAAACCACTGCTGTTGGCGGTCGAGAGCGGCCTGCCACGAGGGATTGGAACGGTTTCCGGTGAACATCCAGTTGACTGCGCGAAGAGCCGCAACCGCTGAAGCCCTCGAAGCCCCATTCGACTAGCCGAGGTAGAGCACAGCCCCAATTGCATACGATCTACACGAGGGATTTCGGACAACGACACTCCTGTGCATGTGGCGAAGCGGCACAATGGGTGGTGATCGTCGGCGCCATGTTTGTCATCTACGGTGCTGCGTCAGCGCGCTATCGTGGCGGCGCGATTTGGAGGAGGCGATGTGAGCAGACCAGGTGCACGGGCTGTTGAACGAACGCTGGTCCTGATTGCCCTCCTGATTGCCTGTTTCGCTGGCTCGGCCGTTGTGGCGCAAGAGACGGTGAGCGTCTCTGGACAACTCTTCGATCCGGATGGCCATCCGTCGCCGGCGATGTCCGTCGAACTCTGTACGGAACTGGCTTCAGGGTGCTTCAAGGCGGAGACGGACTTCGACGGCCGGTTTGTGTTCACTGCGTCTCCCGGCTCCTATCTGATTGCCGTCGAGGACCCTTTGAGCGGACGGCGCCTCTTCTATCTCGTGGGCGGCGACGGCAATCTCTGATGGGAGAGCGACAGCCTCAGCCGAATCGAAATCGGCTCAGCCGACATCTCAGCGCTTGAGATTACGCTTCCCTCGCTGACCGAGGTCTCAGGTGTGGTGCTTGACGCAACCGGCGGTCCCCAGGCCGGCGTGATTGTCTTTCTGTGTCGGCCGCCGAGTGGCTCGTGTGAGGACGCCACAACAGACATCGAGGGAAGATTTCGGGTTGCCGTCCCGCGTGACGATTACTTTATCGTGATCCAGGCTCCGGTCACCCATGAGGCGGGCTTCTATGACTCCGACTCACCGGTTGGACTCGCTCAGGATTTTGAGCTGGCCGAGATATTGAGGGTACGAGCCGCGCCCGTTGACGGTATTGAGATGATGCTGCGCTCGGCTCCTGACCGGGCTCAGCGCACCGTCAGCGGGCGGATCACGGACTCAGAGGGAATGGCTCTGGTCGACGCGTTGGTTCGCGTCTGTCCGACATCCAAGCGGACCTGCCACTCTGTCAGCACCGATGAAAACGGCGACTTCCTCTTCTCGCTCGACATCAACGGTGAGGAGTACGAGCTCAGAATCGAGGTCGCGGGGGTTCCCAGCTTTTACAGCGCGGTCGACAGGTTCGTTCAGCGGCTCCGCCGCTCTGAGCACAACCGTGACGGTCGCTGCTGGATCGATCAGCGGGCTCGAAATCGTCGTCCCTCTGCCGAACCGGGTCGCAGGCCGGATCCTGGGGACCGACGGCTCGCCGTCGGTCGAGACGATGGTTCACGTCTGCCGCGAGTTTCCCATTGACTCCTGCGTGTGGACCGAAAGCGATAGGGACGGACGCTTTGCCGTAGACGTGCCGAGCGGCGATCACTATGTGGCATTCACGATCGCCTCGAACGAGCGATAGTACTACCACGCCCCGTCCACGGGACGCTTGATCCGTACCGGCCGACGGCCAGAGCGGACGTTCATCAGCGTTCCAAGCGCGGAAGCTGTCAGCCTCCAAGTCCGGCTCCCGCAACGGGATTTCGTTCAGATTCTCATCAGCGAGGCCCAACCAGGCGCCCAAAGCGACGCGCCGGTCAGCGTTACGGCGTGCCGCGAACCAGGGACCTCGGCGTCGTTCCTGCCCGCCTGCATCTCGCTGACTGAGGCCGCGCCCCTCGACCCCACCGTCAGGCGCGTGTTGTCGCCGCTGATTGATGAGCCGCACTATCTCAGGTTCAGTTTCGACGGGCACGCCTTCGGAGGTCCGGTCAATTGGTACTACGACCGACACAGTCCGTCTGGACTGACCACCGACCTCACCCGGGCCACGATTTTTTCACGTGACGATCGGCTGCCTTCGACGCTGCGGGTGAGATTGCCTGACCTGCCTCGCACGATTCCAGTCACGCTGCGGCTTCGACCGGGCGCGAACCTCGTCGGATGGCCGGGCGGAACGATCTCGCTGGCTGAGCTCGCCCGTCAGCTGCCGGCCTTGAAGGGCGTGGTCACCGTTCACCCAGACCAAGAGGGGAACAGGAGCGTCTATGCGGTCGGGAATCCCGATGCGCCGGACCTCACCACCCATAGCCGTTGGAGGTTCTACGTCGCCGTGCAAGAGCCGATCACGATTGTGATCGACTCGCCAGCCGAGGGCCATCCGTACCCCTCGTATGGACTGACCATTGAAGCGGGCCAGTCGTATCTGGTCTGGGCCGATCCGCGCTCCACGACCCTCAAACAAGCGACCGCCGGTCTGGGCCGCCTGCGTTCGCCTGCCCGCCTGCTGCGCTGGACCGGATCCAGCTTGGAGTATGCCGGCTCCGGTCTCGTTCGCCAAGGAGACGTCATCTGGATTGACTCACCGCGCCAGTTCCATGCGCAATAGCCGTTACCGCTGCAGCCCTTCTTCGCGCTCCACGGTGCCCCAGACGATCATTGGCAGTATCTGCCGCAGCGCTTTGCGGACGTTCAAACGTTCTTCTGGGAGGAGTACGGCGTCCTCAGGAACGGCCTCCGGGTGCACTACCGAACCGCGATCGAAGATGAGCGATTGAGCTTCGTCCCCGATGGTCAATGCGGTTCAGCCTGGATCACGATTACGTTGGTGTGCGGTGAGCCGCATGCCATCGCCAAGTTCTACTTCCGTTATCTGCAGTGGAATATGAGCTACATCCTCAACCGTCCCGGTTGGTTGATCGAAGGGGCGATGGAGTACTCCGCGGCGAGGTACGTCCAGCACGCGCAAGGTCGCAGCGGCGATCCGTTGCACTTTCACCGCCGGTCTGCACGCGACGACACCAGCGAGCAGCGGACGCTGCACCAGCTGCCGACTTACATCCAACATTGGGGCGACGATCCCTCCGCCACGAGAATGGCCGCGTTAGCCGTCGATTGGCTCGTGCGCCACAGCGGTGATCCAAACTCGCTGTTCGACGTGTTCCGCCGTGTGTCCGACTACTTCCGCACGCCGCTGCGGAATGATCACGACTGGGAGCGTGCATTCGAGGAGGCCTTCGGCATTGCGGTAGAGGACTTCTACGAGCGGTTCGCGGAGTACCGAGCCAATGGCTTCATCCTCGACCAAGAGTAGATCGGCGGCGGTCGCGCTCTACAACAGACGCCGAGCCGGCAACCGCGGGCTCGCTGAGCGTCCGGGACGCGGCCAGCCGACCGGAACCGCAGCAGACCAACCGGCCCCCCGATGGCCAGCGCCATCTCCGACGCCTCTATCGTCAACGAGCGCGGGACCGAGTAGGTCTCTCTGACCGGCGAATGCAGCAACCCCGACTCAGACGCACCCATGATCACAGCCGACACCGTGGAGGAACAGGTGGCCAGGGTCCCGGTCGCCGCGGCGCCGCCTGAGGAGCCGGAGGACGAAGCGGAGTCCTCGCCGGCCGCTGAACTGTCGCTCATCTCCGCGCTCAGCTACGCCAAGGTCAATGGCAAGATCGACTTCTCGGTGTACCGCTAGGCGGTTAACGGCTACCCGGCCGGGAAGATCAGCGACACGGAGCTGCTGGAGGTGGTGATGGCCTACCGGCTCCATTGAAGCGGTCGGCTACCTGCAGCCAACCGGGGCGAGTCGCTACCGCTTGGATGGGTTGTTGCTGCGTCCGCCGCCGAAGGGCTTGCTCGTCGATCGCTAAGAGCGACGCTCCACGACCCTCAACACCAACCTCGCATTCTCTGAATGGGTCCAGGTCTTCGGCGACGAGAAGATCACTACCGCGCTGCTCGACCGCCTCGGCCACCACGCCCACATCCTCACGATCAGAGGCTAGTCCTACCGGACTCGTCCTTTCACCAAGGCCTGAACGGAGGCAAGGCCGGCCACGCACCGACCACTTCCACCACTCCAAGCGGATCACTTCTTCACCGATGAGGTTGTCAACGAGCAGGACATGACGAATGCCGTGAGCGAACCGGCGAGGGGAACTTCACCACCTCAACTAGCGTCTTCCCTGTATGCGACGTTTGCGTTCGCTCGGTTCTGCTCTGTTGGCTGCCTGCGCGCTGCTTGTTGCCAGCGCAGCCGCCATCGCGGAAGAGCCGGAACCACTCACGCTCACGGTCAGTTCCGTCCGCGAGATCTGCACGTTCGGATCAGTGACCGCGTTGGATTACGCGATCGACGGTGGGCAGCCGCCGTATCAGCTGAGGGTTGATGGTCGCCGCGTTGAACGATCGTCAGACCCCAACTACATCCCCTGTCGCCCTTCCGCTCTCTGGACTCGCTTGGGCGCTCCGGGCGACGAAGTCGTCCAGCGGATGATTGCGAGCGTCAGCGACGCCACGGGCGCTCGCGCCTTCGCGGTCGCCGAGCTTCGGCTCGTCCCGCCCCTGCCCGCTCTCAGGCATTTGAGGGTGTCCAGTGGGGTGGATGGACGCTCCGCCGCGCATGTGTCGGCTGAGTGGAGTGTCCCCTATCTGCCGCGGGAGCAACGGACCGAGGACTTTGCCATCCGCTGGCGTGTTGCGGGCGCCAGCGAGTGGAATGTTGAACATCATCGTGGGGAGCAGGGTCCCGTCCTCTCGTTTCGCACATCCTGGACGATTGATGCACCGCCCACGGGCGAGCAGCGAGAGGTGCAGATCGCACAACTTCGGCACATCCACGATCTTCAGGCGCCGCAAGCATTGCTCTGGTCACCAACAGCGTTGGTGACCACGGCGGCGACTCCGCACGAGTTACAAGCCGAAGCGACGCACGACGCGATCACACTGAGATGGGGCCCGCACGCTCCCGGTCTGAGATACGGGGCAAGGCTGTCTGCCGTTGGTCCAGGTGGGTTTGATTCGCCGCGAGGTATTCGGGTCTCGGATGGACCGGTGTTTGAGGAACGGTTCGATGATCTGCTTCCGGACACGCTGTATCGCGTGGAGGTCTATCTGAACCAGGAGAGCCGATACAGGTATAGTTCCGCACTTGTACAGCATCGGTTCGAGATACGCACTGAACAGGCGCCCGCCGGTTGGCGGTCACCGTCACGGTCGCCGACCAACATCACCGCGAGGCTGATTGACGGCGAACTGGAAGTGACATGGACTCCGCCTTCAACGGGTTCACGCCACGACACACTGGTGTGTGCGCACCCTCCTGAATACAGATTGTTGAGAAGCTGCGATCGGGTGGCTCCAGGCGAGGCACGCGTACGGATTCCCTTGCAGAGGTGGCTAGCGGGTGGCACATTCGCAATCGAGGTCGAAACAGCAACGGCCCCCGCCGGCGTGACCGAAGTGGATCTGCACGTTCCCTCATATGACCCGGATCTGACCACGCGAGGCGCTGCTCCGGAGTCGCCACAGTTCTTCAAGGTGAGCTGGTCGCATCTCCATCATGACGACCCTAAACCAGCTCGCTGGAGACTCCAGTGGAACGACCAAGACGCCGACCTGGCCGAAGTGACCTGGCAGGAAGGCGATCGGCAGATCATTCGCGAAACCAGCGAAAGTGAGTTTTCGATCTCTCTTGGGCATGGACAAACGCCGGGGGTAGTTCGGATCCGGTTGCTGAAGGATGGTGCGTGGACACCCTGGTCAGCGGAGGCCGATGTTGCGCGCATCTCCAACTCGTATCGAAATGTCCGACTCGTCGAGCGTGCCGAAGTCGTGGAGGTTTACTGGGAACCGCCCGACGACGACGCCGATGTGGTCGGGTACCGGCTCTACGTCAGGCGCAACTATGAAGGGTATGGAGAGGAGGAAGTGATCGATGTTGGGCCACAGGTCAGTGCCGAGATTCCCATCCGACCGACCGATCAGGCGCTACACGTGAATGTCGCGACTCTGTATGAAGGACCACTCGAAGTAGTCCACGTCTTTCATCATCATTGGCATGAGCTCAGGCGGCAGCCCGAACCGCTCGAACGCGGCATGACATTCGACCTGTACGCGGAATCTTCGCCATGCCCGCCGTGGAGGCGTGCGCCGTTGAGAGTCGAATGGAGGATTCGCGGCGGCACAGCGCCGTTTACCCTCTCGATCGCGGATCGGCTGGGATTCGAGAGCGACGAGCGCGACGGCTCAACCGTGGTCGAGTGTCAAACCGGGGACGATGGCGAGCTGATTGAGATATCGGCACAGGTCATTGATTCGGACGGACGGACCGCAGTCGACGCCATTAGCGGCTCGAGCGGTTGGGGCGGCATGTCGGATCCTGACGAGAGCCCCTTCGAGATCACGTCCAGCTTTCGCAGTGTGCATCGTGATCGAGTCTTGCTGAGCTGGAGTTGCCGCTACTGGCCCTTCACGGCGGTCCTGCGCTGGCGTCTAGCAGGAGAGGCTGAGTGGACCTACACGGTCGACTTCCCCCAGGCGCGCGACGAAGACTGGCGCTGCCGCGGAACCTGGGACGGTCGGGACCCGGTGACCACATACGAGTATCAGCTCGCCCGACTCGAGCGGCCCGCCCAGCTGCGCAGTCTGGAACAGCTGCACTGGACTGAGTCTCAGACGGTGTCGACGCTCGGTCCGCCCCAACAGCTCTCGATCGAGCGACACGGGGATACGGTCACGGTCCAGTGGCATCGGCAGCCCGATGCCTGGGCCTATGTCGTCGGCTTGCGTACTGCCGGCCGCTCGTGGTGGAAGCGATACGAACCGAGCGGTGAGCCGACCGAAACTGTGTACTTCTACGCGGTGCCCAGCGAGCTCAGTCTTCGCGTCGAACTGATGAGTCCTCCTCGGAGAGATGGCGAGGAGTTGAGACCTCGATGGTTCGACGCCAACATCCCCTCTGGTCACTAGCCAACGGCTGGCGAAGTAGCAAGTCGATCGACAGATCTTGGACTCACCCGCACGAAACACGGCGTAGTCACCAGTGATTCCTCGGCGGAGAAGACGAGCGTGGTGTCGTGCAAGGAAGGGTCGCCCAGCGTGCGCACGGCACGCCATGACCCATGCCCGCGTCGACCACTCCGTCGAAAAGACCTTCCGCAGCTTCCTCAGCCCCGACCTGCCGATCCTCGACGATCTCGGCCTGCACCGGCTTGACCATCAGCAGTCGATCGACCTCTACGAACTGGTCATCGCCCGCCACTGCACGGCCAGCACCGTCATCACCTCCAATCGCTCCGTCGAAGAATGGCTCGGCCTGTTCGACGCCCCGATCCTCGCGGGCAGCGCCCTCGACCGGCTGGCCAGCGCCAGCTATCAGATCGTGGTCGAGGGCGAGAGCTTCCGCCAGTGGTTCTCGAATCAACGAGCCCTGCTTGAACAGAAGGACGTGCTTGACCCGCCAACCGCCCACCAACATCCAACCATCTACCGGCCGCTCACCTGGTCAAATGACCGTGGCGATGGGTGGTCAAATGACCCTGGCTATCGACACCGAACATTGCCAACTTCACAGACTCAGTGCGGCAGCCTGCTGGCTTGCAGGACCGCCATGGGCGAACGCCGAGATTGATAGACGAGCCTGTTTAGCGGCTCCAGGGTGCCTCGCCGCGATGATGTCCATCAGTTGTCCAGACAGACGACCTCCCTCGGCACGCGGAGGATCACGCCGACGACATCGGCGCCCGCCATCACGACCTGGGTCGCGTACCTCGTCCGATGATGGCTGTAGCCGCATCGATCAGGTTCTGAACCATCCCAGACGGCCGTGCCCAGGGCAATGGAGATCTCCCCCTGGTAGGGGACAAAGAGCGAGAACTCGCCAGTGGCATCGGTCTTGACGAAAGCGCCGCACTGGCTGCCGATGTGCGGCGCGCTGGTCTGACAAGCTTGGACGTAGAAGCCCGCCAAGGGAGCGCCTCGCAGGTCGGTCAGGAGTCCGCTGACCGTGAAGCGGCACAAAAGCGGCGGCACCTGCCAGGCGATTGGCGCGTGACCCTGCTCGTTCAACACCACCTCACTGAACAGGAAGGCGGTGCCGTATCGGTACTCGATCTGGCAGTGCATTTGCGGCTGGCCCGTGATCCAAGACCGCGCGCCGAGCTGGAGCCTGTAGCTGCCCGGGCCAACCACCTTGGCCACGAACCTGCCATCGGACTTAATGACTGCATCGATCAACTTGCCGCCGCGCTCAGGTATGACTTGCAGCCTGACTTGATTGTTGGGCAGGCCCATCATCAGCATGTGCGGGGCGCTCGGTGGCAGACCCAGCAGCCTGCCGCGGATCTGGTAGCCGCAGATTGGCCTGGGAACCTGCACCTCAAGGACTGTGACTGAAGCGGCGTCAATGGCGAGGCGTTCTGCCGAGTTGAGGCTTGCGACTGTCCCGCCCTGGCGGTAGTAGACTGAGCAAGTCCCTTCCGCCTCGGAAACATGCAGCACGTACTCCCCTGGAGCGGGAACTGCCAGCCGGAACGTCCCAGATTCGTCTGTTTCGGCTTCGGTGCAGCGCGTGCCCCGATCGCAGAGCGTCAGCTGGAGGCCAGAGTAGGCTGCTCCCTCGGAATCGACGACGCTACCGGAAACCGATGTCGCGCAAAAGTCGACGGGCAAGCGCAGCGTCGCCTCACGAATGCCGTCGGCATCCAGTTCGAACCAACGGTCGGCCAGGTTGCGGCCTGCGCCGTCAGCCACAGACAGATACGCGGTACAGCGCCCATCGGGTGACGCGACCGCGAATCGATAGCGCCCGTGGACCGGAGCTGCCGTGCGAAACGATCCGTCGGCCGACACTTCGATCCGCGCGCCGGGCAAGGCGCTCGGTCCGAGCAGCGAGACGTACAGGTCGTGCGGCCGCAGCGGCGGCGAGGTCACGATCCTACCCTGGATGAAGGGATACCGCGCTCTGATCCAGGACTCGTACTCGCGATACAGGTCGTCCACGCTGATCGGGAAGGCGGCGGCGAACACCGTCTGCCAGTCGGCCGCCTGTAAGTCGGTACGCATGAACGTTCGCCAGAGTCGGATGTGGGCATTCTCGCCGAATCGTTCCTGCAGCCACAGCGTGACTGCATGTCCGACGGCATGGGTCGGGGAGATGCCGAGTGCTTGATCATGTGTGGAGGGATTTTCCAGATAGGGAATCGAATCGCGGCCCAACTGGTAGCGCGCCGCGATCTCAAGATCCGCTAAGTGATGCCGGACCTGCGGGCGCATTCGGCTCTGCAGCCAGGTTGGGCCCGCCTCAACCAGCCAGTTCGGCATCTGGTGTAGGTGTCGGCCTGCCAGATGCGCTTGGACCGCGTGATAGTACTCGTGCAGGAGCACCAGTCGGCCACTGACGGCGCGGCCCGTGACCGGATCAACGATGCTTGGCCCCCACTCATGAACGGGCATCAAGATGGTGGTCCGTTGCGAGAGCGGGTCAGGCGGAACGCTCGTGAGGGTCGTATGGCGAGGCCATACGCGTGTGTCCGGTCCGAAGGCGTCTTGGGGTTCGGCCGCGACGATGATTTCCAAGAGTTCAGGCATCGCCTCGACGCCGAAGCGATGCCTGAACTGCGACGCGACCCAACGCGTGTCGGCCGTGACCTGTGCGCGGACCTGGTCGGGCAGTTCGCCCAGGAACGTCAACCGGGGCGAGGCGCCGGTCGGTTGTCGCCAGTCGAGCGGATGCCGAACGATGACCCCGATCGCCTGACCCCGATGGAGATCCAGCCGGGTCGACTTGAGCGGCGGGCGGCGGGTCTGGGGATTGGGCTGATACAGGTCGAAACCGCTCGGCGCCGCCGGTGTCCAGACCCTGAATCGTTGGCCGATCGGATCCCAGTTGTAGGCCAGAGTGAGGCCATCCGATACGCCGCGGATCGCGCTGGCGAAGGGCATGCCGTCCAGGCCGCCCCAGGCGACAAGGTGGCGTCCGGGCTGCAGGGATACCCGTGAGGAGCCGGCAGCCGGGCGCTGCTGCCATATGATCGGATCGGAGGCGGCGATCTCGAACCAATATCCGCGACCCGTCTCCAGGACACGCAGCGCTCCAGTGGCGCCATTCGAACTGTCTCGCCTCCGCGCGGCTGCGCCGCTGCCATCGGATATGGCGCGAAGCTCGGGAATCCGGTCGAAGACCTGAGGCACCTCGCTATCCGCTTCCAGCCAGCCGACCAGATTGGGACCGGGAACCAGGATCATCCTGGTCCGTTCAGCGGAGCTGGTGTCCATGCGAGCGTTCGCGGGGACGCCCAGGAGCAACGTGCCGGCGATCATCGCCAGGAGCGTCGGCAGCAATCGGTATCGGGTCACTGGGAAGATTCCTCGGCTACTAGGACTGGCCGCAATCCCGCTATTGCTATTCAATCCCGAATCAACATAGCGAAACCCATATCCATGCCCGAGTGCTGTCAGCGACGCTGGGCTTGGCAGTGCGAACGTGCCCGTAACAGCGGGGAAGTGACCCGAAAGCATATCCATCTTCTTGAACGACTCGTTGTTCGCCTGCGACGGCGGGTAGAGCGTTCAGTCAGCCGCGCTTTGCAAACTTGATAGATCAGACCTCGGTGCAGGAGGGCATTGAGCCGGTGAGCGATCGTGCCGTTCTTGGCGATGAAGGCAGCGGCGGCTTCGCAACCCCTGGAGAATGTCAACGTCGCTTATGAGGGCATGCAAGTTTGGGACAGAGAGCAGGTCAGACGGGAGCAGCCAGCAGACGCGCGAGGCTGCGTGTGACCCGAGCTGATCGCCGAGCTGGCGGAGCCGGGCGAGGATCTGGTCTACGGCGCGGCGGCTGGCCTGGTCGTCGAGTGGCGTCATGCCTGGGCGGAACGCAAGGCAGCGCGCCACACCCTGGGCTGGCTGAAGGTTGAGAAGAAACGACTGACACTTGAGCTTCGGCTGGTCGGGGAGTTCGGGCTGACTCCGCCCCCGGCTGACGCGCCCTGGCGTGAACGGCGTCGTGTGCAGGAACTGGACTGGCGCCGACGGGCGCTCAGACGGCTGCGCTGGCAGCTGCCCTTGACCTGGTGCTTGCACTGGCTGCTGCGCGCGCTCACGCTTGTGTTGTGGGGACGGCGGGCTCATCCCGCCGAGGTTGGGCGATCCGCGAGCTTCCGGGAGGCGTCCATGGTTCTGACCGGGATCTTCCTCGCTCTTCCGGGCTCTCGGTGCTTCAGCACCGCACCCACGCCATGGGAGTAGGTCAAGTTCGGTCCCGGCGGCCCAAGCGCGTTACCGTTGAGAACAGCGGCGCCATGCGCCGACGGCTGAGACGAGGCCGGTCATGGTTCGGCTCGTTGGCGCCATTGCCGCGCTGGTCCTCTGCCTTGTGACGCTCAGCGCCTGTGCCGATGACGTCGAGACCTGGCAGCCGCCGGCGGAACTTGGGATCTGTGCAAGGACGCTTGCCGTACGCGAGGCGATTGTCGCTCAGACCGACCGCGTGCACAGCTGCGCGTTCATTGATGCGGACGACCTGGACGCGATCCGAACACTGAACCTCGGCGGTCGCGACATCACGGCGCTCCAGGCCGGCGACTTCAAGGGATTGCGCCGGCTGCGGGAGTTGCGGCTGAACGGCAACGCCCTGCGCGCGCTGCCCCACGGCATCTTCGACGGATTACCCATGCTCCGCCTCGTCCACCTGCACGACAATCCCGGCGCCCCGTTCCCGCTGCGCATCGATCTGCGAGTCGGCCAGGAGCGCGACGAACGATGGCTCTACCTGCGACTGCCGCTGCGGCCGCCTGGACGCGTCGTCGCCCATCTGCAGAGCGACGGCCTGCTGCTCACGCAGCTTGCCACCACGATCGATGCGGGCAGCTATGTCGGCCGCGGGATCAACATCGAACGGAGCAACACGGCGGCGGGGACGGCGCGGGTGCTGCGCGTGGCAGTTGATCGGGAAGTAGCAGACTGCGGCCCGGAGGCCTGCTGGACCGGGATCGTGCTGATTGGACAGCGCGATGCTGTCGAGATCCCTGCGTTGGCAGGCGACGGCGAGCCGCCCCAGGGTTTACCGACGCTGGTGCTGCGCGTTGATTCGCAATCGTTCGTCCACGACACCGTCGTCGAACGGGGCGTCATTTCCGGTTCGGGAGGCTGGCGTTACTACCACTACGCCGAACGACCTGATGAAGACGACATCAGCGTTGATTGCACGGTCAGCGCGTACAACTTCGTCACAAGTGGCGGTGGAGGCAGGGGCGGCCCGCGTCAGTACGACGGCCATTGCCGGCTAGCGATGGGTAGCGGATCGAGCACTCCCGCGTATGAGTTGCCGGCGAGGCGGATCGAGGCGGGCGCCGGCCAAGGTATGGCACCGGACCAGCGCAGCGGCGACCCCTGTCTTGCGTCGACTGATCTGCGGATCGAGGCCGACGCCGCGAGTCTCGGTAAGATCGAGCGGATCGATGCCGTCAACGCAGATGCCGAGAGCCGCTGCTACTACTACATCAGCGTGGCGCAGGATCCCAATCGAGCCGCGCCGTTCCGCTTTGCCGAGGGCGAGTCATGCGTCGTCGAGGTCGTCGACGGCCGGATTTCCGCGACCGGCTGCCAGGAGCTGGTCTGGTGGGGCGGCTGGGGGTTCGGCGGCATCGATTCGCCGGCCGAGGCGCGCGCCGACGCCGCACTGACACGCCCGTATGTCGACGGCGAAGAGCACCTCAAACGGCTGGCCGCAATCGCCGCCTGTGAGACCCTGCCCGAGCTGTCGCTCAGGCTGGACGAGGATTCGTTTCGCGAGTCTCCATTCCACTTCCAGTCAGTGAGCGACGAGCAAGGGCTCTGCGAGCTGAGCATGACGGCCATGGCTCCGAAGGATGCGCTCGCCGTAGGTGAACGCTGCGTGGTCTCCGCCAGGTTTGCGTCGGCGAGCGCCTACGGGGCGGTCCCGACTCGACAGTCGGGCAACTGCGATCAGATTGTGCATCAGGCAAACTGGTCGCAGCCAAGCGGCCGCTGGAGCGAGGAGGAGCAGCAGGCGTTCGCCGAACAATTCGCATCACAACTGGAGTCCTTGAGCGACGCAGACTGGCAGCGGCTGCGTGAGGGTCACTTCTGCATTGACGACATCTGCACGCCGCTGCCGACAGAACAGTAATCAGCGAGATTGCCCCCCGACCCGGTCTCGGCTCGGCTGGATCCCTCGCAGCGAACGCCCGGGGCTGCTCAAGCTCGGAGCGGGTGATGGGCGGATTCGCGGCCGTTGCGCACGGCTTCAACTGCGTCGCCGTCGCCTCCAACGCGCCCTTCTCGGAATGGGGCCAGACCTTCGAAGACCCCCGGCTCGCCGCCGCCGTCGTCGACCGGCTCACCTTCCGCGCCCACATCGTCGAGACCGGCTCCGACTCCTACCGGCTCCGGCTCTCCGAGTCCGCCAAAGGAGGTGCTCCCCACGACTGAACCCGACCGCAAGGTGGGGCCAGTTACGATGATCAAATCGGGGCCAACTTAGATCATCATTCCCAGCAGGCCAGTAGGTTGTTGCGGGCCCCGATCAGCATGCGAGCAGCCCTCAGGTTCAGTTCCTACGTTGAGCATCGATCCACTCCGGTGATCATTTCGGACTCCTTTGTTAATCTTCTCCACTGTCAGGCCCGTGATCGGTGTTGCGTCCCGCCTTGCTCCCTGCTCGGCGCAACCCGACACCCGATTCCCGGTCTGACCACAGACACCGATCGTTGTCAGGAAGGGAGCCCCGCCGCCGTGCCCTGGCGAGAACTCAACCGCCTCCAAGGTTGGCTGATGCCGCCGACGATGGACGAGTTGCTACCCGAAGATCATCCGGCCCGCGTCGTCGCCGCCTTCGTCGATTCGCTCACGCCCGAGGACTGGACGGCGATGGGTGTCGCGCTTGAACCGCAACGCATGGGCGTGCCGGCCTACCATCCCCGCGCCCTGCTCGGGGTCTGGCTCTACGGCTTCATGACCGGCGTGCGCTCCTCGCGCAAGCTGGAGGCGGCCTGCCGCGAGCAGCTGCCCTACCTCTGGCTGGCCGGCGGACAGCAGCCCGACCACAACACGCTCTGGCGCTTCTACCAGGCCCACCGCGCGGGCATGCGCGGCCTGCTGCGCAAGACGATCGAGGCCGCCGCCGTGCTCGACCTGATCGACTGGGACCTGCAGGCGGTGGACGGCACTAAGATTCAGGGCGACGCCTCCAATCGCTTGACGTTCAATGAGGAACAGTTGCAGCGGCTTGAAGAGCGCACGCTGCGCGAGATTGACCATCTGGAGGCGGCCCACGACATCGGCAACGCCTCGGCGCCGAACCTGACCGCGCCCATCGCGGAGGCGCGCACGTCCTTGCACCGGATTCGGATGGCGCAGCATCAGCTGCAGCTCTCCGCCAACCAGCATTTTGTCAGCCTGGTCGACGCGGACGCTCGGATGATGCGCCGCCCGCACGGCGGCACGGTGACCGGCTACAACGCCCAGGCCGTCTCGGCGCGCCTGCGGGCCAAGGGGCGGGAGGGCGAGAGCCTGCTGCTGCTCGCGGCCGAGGTCACGCAGTCGCCGGTCGACACGGGCGAACTGCCACGCCTGGTCGATGCGGCCGCCGAGGTCGGACGAGCGCAGCTGACTGTGGCCGACGCCGGCTACTTCAGCGCCGACACGCTGGGCCTGCTGCGCGAGCGCGGCATGCCGGTCGTGATGCCCGAGGGCCGCACGTTCAAGGACCATCCCTACCACTGGCGGCACTTCCGCTACGAGCCCGAGCGGGACCGCTACATCTGTCCTGAGGACAAGCTGCTGAAGCGCCGCCAGCAGAAGTTCACCCGTCAGACCCCGGCCAAGCTCTACGGCGCCGACCCGGCCGACTGCCGTGTCTGCCCGGCATTCGGCGACTGCACGACGTCGGAACTGCACGGACGCACGATCACGATATCCGAACAGTCCGAGGTGCTGGAGCAACACCGGCGCTGGATGCAGACGGAGCGAGCCGACGCTGCGCTGCGCCGCCGTCCGGGCCTGATCGAATCGGTCTTCGGGATCATCAAGGAGCGTCAGGCGGGCCATCGCTTCCTGCTGCGCAGCATCGAGGCGGTGGAGGCGGAATGGTCGCTGCTGGCGACGGCGTTCAACCTGCGCGCGCTGAGCAAGCACTCACGGCGCTTGCTCGAGCTGCTCGCCTCAGAACCGCCGACGCCGGCGACCGAGTAATGAGCGCGCTTGCCGCTGTCGGGATCTGCTGAACGACGGTGCGATGCACGCTCGTTTGGTGGTTCGCACTCGGTGTGAAGGGCTGGATCCAACCTCGAGACCGACGTTTGCAACGGTATCGCTTCAGCCATGCTGAGTTGTCGGTGCTCTGACGCCAGAGGGCTCGCGCCCTAGAGTGGAGCGAGGATCGCTTGGCTCGGGGCATCTCACAAGTCTGCGGTCGCATCGCTCCGCGAAACAGCTCTGGAACTCTTGCGCGCAAGCGCACGAGGTTGAGACTGTCTCACTTGACAGCTCTGGCGGTGATGATTGCCCTGGTCGGGGCAATGTTCGTCTCGCTCGGGCCGGCTCGTGCGGGCACGTATGACGTATCAGCCACAGCTGGCTACTGCCTTGCAGCAGGCACTGGGGACGATGCGGGTCACTACATCAGCAGCTCGGAAGATGCCCCCACAGTTCCGCAAACAGATTTCAGCGCTCCAGCGGACGCGACTGCGAATAGGATCACCGTTGAGCTTGAGGATGACGGCGCCACTGCCGACGATGGCCGCGACGATGACACTGACGCCGATCACGTCTTGCTGACTTGCTCCGCCGCGAACGTCAACAAGGCGGTCACCGTCACGCCGAACGGTTCGCGTACCCCGTCCGTGACCTACCACGACCCGGAAGTGGTCGTCAGCTTTGGCGCCGCCGCGCAGGCCGGCTCGTCCGTCCCCATTCAGGCCTACGTCAAGTACCAGAAGGCAGGGGTCGATTACAGCGTTGACAATGCGGACTACTCGGCGACCGTTTCGCCGACAACCGGCGTATCGATTCCGACCCCTGTTGGAGCCACTGATACTGTGGACGCAGCGACTGCCGCCGCCCCAGTGACCATCGGGAGCTTGATCCTGCTGCCATCGGCAACAGGCGAGTACACCGTCACGGTCAACATCAAGGCTGGTACGGCTGGATTCGTCGCTGGTCAGAACACCGTCACGGTCGGCGAAGCAGCTGCCGTGGTCGATTCGAAGGTCGCGACAGTAACGCTGGAGTTGGGTAACGAGGTCGAGGAAGATCCGCTCACGTCAAAGACTGACCTGATAGCGGAAGACGACACGGAACCAGCCGACGGCGGCGACATCTGGTTGAAGCTGACCGTTCTGAACTCGCTCGACAAGCCGGCTCTGAAGGGCGACCTTAAGTCGCTAGTTGTCTTTGGTCGCGGCGCGACGCTTGAGATCAACAGGGCGAACCCTGCGAGCACTATGCCCCTGATCGTGGCAGACTCGACCGCATCGGACGAATTGCTCGGCACTGCGGCAGGTAACAGTGTGACCTACATGACCCCTGCAGAGATACCTGACCCTGACATCGTTTCCATCACGCACACGATGTTCATCAAGGTCACGGCCATCGACAGCAACCCTGCCCAGGTGCCGGTGACCGCCTACATCAACGGCGTGGCGAGTAACACCCTTGATCTCACCTTCACGGGTTCGGTCGCCTCGATCAGTGTGAGCGAAGCGGCCAAGACGCTGAAGTCGAAGGATGGCACGCTCAAGTTCATCGTGACCGGCATGGACAGCGCCGACAATGAGGGCGTCAAATTGAGCGAGGGGTTAGTCAACCACCGTGTGTTGGATGCGGACGGTGACCCCGTTGCGTCGAACCCGTCGGTTGCCAGGGCGCAGACCCCAGCCCCCACCACAGGTGACACCAACCGGACCGATCCGAAGTCGGTGACCCTGACGGTGACCACCAACGCCACCACGGCAGCGAAGTCTGGCACCTACACCCTTGAGGTGACACTCGGCGCCAACGCCAAGACCACCCAGACCGTGACGTTCAACGTCGCCGGTCCGCCGGCCAACATCGAGCTGACCGCAGACCCGGAGATGGGCAGCATGGTCAGTGAGACAGTCAGCGTGACCGCGACCGTGACCGACGAAGCCGGTGTGGCCGTGCCGGACGGCACCGAGGTTACCTTCGCCAACACTGCCGGTGGCGGCACTGCCAGAATCAGCGGCGCGACTGCCACGACCGTCGACGGTGTGGCCAAGGGCCTGTTCGGCGTGTCCGGTCCCGGCACGACCTTCATCTACGCCACGTCCGGCGACGCCAATGCGACGCTGACCTTCGTCAGCACCGCTGGCCACGTCGAAGCACCGCAGGTGACGGCCGCCGCCAGTGTGACGCTGGCCGAGGTTGAGGCTGAACTCTCCCATGGCGACGGCGTGACGGTGTCCGCGACAGTGGCCGACGCTGACGGCGCCCCGGTGCCTGATGGCACGCTGGTGACCTTCTCGCTGGCTGGCGGCGGCACGCTGTTCAGCCCGCGCACGGTCGGCACCATTGACGGCAACGCTTCGGCTGACATCGTCAACCTGACCGACGACATCTGGGTGCGCGCCTTCTCCGGCACCGCCAGTTCCGGAACGCAACGCGTGTCGGTTGAAAGCGAAACCGAAGAGACCGCCCGCTTGGCCCAGGAGGCCGAGGACGCCCGCATCGCAGACGCCGAGCAGGCTGCCGCTGACGCAGCAGCCGACGCTGCTGCAGAGGCCGACAAGGCAGCAACCGCTGCTGAGGCCGCCGCTGACGCCGACTCGCCAGAGGACGCGCAGAGCGCCGCCGCCGACGCTGCTGCTGCCGCCACGGCTGCGCAGACCGCCGCCGACTCCGCGCAGGGGTCCGCTGACGACGCCGGCACCGACGCCGCGCAGGCATCCGCTGACGCCGCCCAGGAGTCCGCCGACGCCGCCCAGGCCGACGCTGACGCCGCGCAGGCGTCCGCTGAAGCCGCCCAGGCCGACGCCGACGCCGCTGCCCAGGCAGCCGCTGACGCCGAAGCCGAGGCCGAGGCCGCGCGCCAGGCAGAGATCGCTGCCGGCGTTGAGGCTGCCCTTGAGGCTCAGGTTGACGAAGTCAGCCTCGACTGCCTCAGCGCGGTGAGCGGTTTCTCGACCTGGACCTGCAACGTGGACTCGACGGCCTCTGTGGTCTTCGACCTGCTCGCAGACCGCGGCGCGACCGCCATCCACCTGTGGAACGGCAGCGCCTGGGTCCGCTTCTCAGTCGTTGATGGTGCGCAGATTCCGGGCTCGAGCGACTTCGATGTCACCGAGAACGACATCCTCTTCATCAGCAACTAGCAACCGCTAGCGGTTCGCCGCTCCCGACTCGTCGGGGGCGGCGAACACCGCCGATGTACAGCCCCTGATCAAGTCAGGGGCAGGCGACCTCAGAAAGGACGCTGACATGCAACGATTTGGAATGATGACTCGAGTCATCGGAGTTGCGCTGGGTGTCGTGATTGCGATCGCAGCAGTTGCTTCGGCCTCTGCGCAGCAAGAACCGCCCCACCGCTTCTACGGCACCGGCGCGACCGCCGGCGACACCATCGGTGTGGTCGACGACATGGGCAACGAGCTTGGCTCGACCACCGTCGCCGATGACGGCACCTGGTACA
>MKWU01001500.1_pt1 | contig 39798 bp, 28 predicted proteins | sample 809101 | NCBI WGS metagenome assembly MKWU01 (sample SAMN05860141, study PRJNA318959) | sponge metagenome | host: Aplysina aerophoba | place: Slovenia: Piran, Adriatic Sea, Gulf of Piran | collected 2013-05-07
GCGCTGGCTTTTCAAGACCACCGACTTTTTCCGCATCTTCGGGTGCTCGACAATGTGGCCTACCCGCTACGGCGAGCAGGCGCAAGAAGAGCAGTCGCCCGTGAACAAGCGGCTCGTGTCGTTGAAGTTGTTGGCTTACAAACTGTGGCCCTGGCACGGCCTGCTCAACTTTCTGGTGGCCAACGTCAACGTGCGGCCATCGCTAGAGCTATTGCCACGCCTAGCGAGGTGCTCTTGTTGGATGAACCGTTAGCTTCGGTTGATGAGCAAAGCCGTGCTCCTTTGAGGGAATTGTTGATGCACACCGACCACCCGACTGTGCTGTGGGTGACGCATGACCCCAACGATGCCAAGTTCGCCGATGCCACCCTCACAATCGACCCAGCGGAGTAGTGTTGCACCAAGTATGCACCGCCAAGATCACGAGCCGACACAGGGTCTCGACCGACCCGACACCGGGCCTTGACAGAGGGCCTTGACAGAGGGCGTTGACAGAGGGCGTTGACACAGGGCGTTAACGAGACTGGGGCGGTGGAGCGCACCTCCTCCCCCAAAGGATGCACACCACCGCCCCGGATACCTAAGACCCACGGCCTTAGGTTGTACGAGAAGAAGCATAGCAGAGAAAAAAGTTTTGCGTCGCGAAAAAAATAGAATTTGCTTATATTTTTTTCGAGATGTGCTCCTGCGCCAATTGAAGATTGCTCCTGCGCTAATTGCAGACTCGGTGTAGTCTGAAGGCATGGCTGCATTGACAATGGCCATCTTGATGGCTTTAGCGCACGGGTTGCTAACCGTCTTCTTGGTTTTCGGCGTACCCTTTGTGGCGCGCCGACCACGCTTATTGCGATGCTACTTGGCGATGTTGGTGCCAACCGCGTTGGTGAACATAATAGGTTTAGCCTGCCCTCTAACCGTCTGGGAGAAGCACTTCTGGCGGTTGGCAGGTGAGACCCCATATGAGGGCGGTTTCATCTCGCACTATTTTTTGGAGCCGTTTTACTCAGGGGACCTCGCTCCATCAACCGACACCGTGTTGTTGGTGGCGATGGTAATTTGGAGTTCACCGTGGCTGATATACGCCGCTTCCTTGAGTATTACCCAAAGGCGCTCTCGACATCAATCAAATGACGGGCCCCACGAGCCCCACGAGCCCCACGAGCCCCACCAGGCCCGCATCGAAAATCCGCCACACCAAAAAGTCAGCTAGCGGCTAGGGCGGTGACTGCTTCAATTATTGGAGGCCAAGCTTGAGGAACGAAATCGTGCGACATGTCCTCAAGCAACAAGTAGCGGGCACCAGGAATTAGTTCGGCGGTGCGGGCACCACCAGATTGATCTATCAACGTGTCTAAGGCACCATGGATAACCAGCGTTGGCACACGTATTTCACCTAGCGCACCAACCCGACTTTCACTTGACATGATGGCGCGGATTTGGCGTTGCGCCGCGCCTGGGTTCCAAGCACGCTGGTAGGTGGAGGCCGCGTTCGCACGGAAAGTCTCGGGATCGAACCATTCGGGATTAGACCAGATTTTGCAAGCTCGGAGATCAGCCTCAATTTGCGCCTCGATCGATTCCTCTGGCGGGGCAACAAGAGCATCCCACGCTTCTAGGGTTGGGCCACCAACATCGCTTTCGCCGGTAGTGGACATGATCGACACCAAGCCATTGGTGCGGTGCGGGTGCCTGATCGCGGTTACTTGTGCAATCATCCCACCCATCGATACCCCTAGAATCATTGCTTGGGAGACTCCAGCGTGGTCTAAAACCGCTACTACATCGTCGGCCATTTCGTTGAGCGTGTAGGGGGCATCATCAGTGGTCATGGATGACAAACCAGCATCGCGGTTGTCCATACGAATCACAAAAAACCCTCGATCAACGAAGGCCTCGCAAAGTTCAGTCGGGAACGAAAGCAGTTGGCTCCCAAGCCCGGGGACGCACATGAGAACCGGGTCGTCTCGTGATCCAAAAGCTTCGTATTCGATTTCGATGGTTCTGTTTATGGCGCGTGGCATAGTCATCAGCATGCCCGACTGGAAGCATGCTTGCAGGAAAAACCTTCAAGAAAATAATGTTGCGAGTTGGAAAACTGCAACTATAATCGTGCAAAACCAATACTGGGGAGCTCGGGACAGCCGGGCTGAGAGGTCGACCAACCTGCGTCGGCGACCCACACGAACCTGATCTGGGTAATTCCAGCGGAGGAAACAATGGCTAAATCAATCAAAAAATACCTAATCTGGCTTTCGGTCGCTCTGGCTGCCAGCGCATGTGGCGGTGCCAGCGAAACCAACACCAACCCCACCACCACACCCGAAACCTCGACCACCACCCCCACAACCACGACCACGACCACGACCGAAAACGCGACCATAACCCTCGTCACACACGATTCGTTCAGCATCTCGGAGGAAACCCTCGAGGCTTTCACCGACCAAACTGGGATCAATGTGGAACTGCTGCAAGCTGGCGATGCCGGCACCATGGTCAGCCAAGCGATCTTGACCTCTAGCAACCCCCTCGGCGATGTGATGTTTGGCGTAGACAACACTTTCCTCGCACGAGCTCTCAATGCCGACTTGTTTGAGCCCTACCAGTCACCCAACCTCTCCGCGGTACCCGAAGAGTTCCAGTTAGACCCCGAGAATCGTGTGACACCCATCGACTACGGCGATGTCTGTGTGAACTATTGGGTTGATGCACTACCCAGCGACCCACCACAAACCCTTGAAGACTTAACCGACCCAGCACTCGCCGATCAACTCGTGGTGCAACACCCCGAAACTTCTTCACCAGGACTTGCATTCTTGTTGGCAACTATCGCTGGCACGAACGACTGGCAACAGTTTTGGGCCAACCTAGCTAGCAACGGCGTGACCGTAACCGCCGGTTGGGAGGATGCCTACTATGGAGATTTCATAGCTGGCGGCGGAGACCGCTCCATGGTGGTGTCCTACGCCTCAAGCCCACCCGCCGAGGTGTTGTTCGCCGCTGAACCAACCGACACCGCACCAACAGAAGTTCTCCTCGATTCGTGTTTCCGTCAAATTGAATTCGCTGGGGTTCTCGCTGGTACCGACCATCCAACCCAAGCCCAAGCACTCATTGATTTTATGCTCACCCCAACGTTCCAAAACGATGTGCCACTCAACATGTTTGTGTTCCCAGTTCTGAGCAGTGCCACGTTACCGCAGGTGTTTGTGGACCATGCACGAGTCGCCAGCGACCCGCTAACCATCTCACCCGAAGAGATTGAGGCGAACCGTGACGAGTGGACTGAGCGGTGGGTCGAGATCGTCCTCGGTTAGCGAAATTCGGTGGCCGCGCCATCGTCGGTGGCATCCCCGCGCTATTCCTAGCCGCTTTCTTTGCCTATCCCCTCGCCACGATACTCTGGTACGGTCTTGGGACGCAAGGGTTAGCCCCGCTAGCGGATTTGTTTGGATCGCCACGCAACCGCGGTGTGGTTTGGTTCACGATCACCCAAGCGTTGGCTTCAACCATGCTCACCTTGCTTGTGGCTCTACCCGCGGCGGCACTGGTTTCACGTTTGCAAGGCCGCTGGAAGTATTGGTTGCGGGGGCTGGTGACAATTCCGTTTGTGCTGCCAACTGTGGTGGTGGCTGGCGCTTTTGAAGGGCTTTTCGTGCGCTTCGGCCTTGACCAAGGGAGCTTTCGTTTGCGCCACACGGTTTGGGCGATACTGATAGCGCATGTTTTTTTTAATTATGCAGTTGTGGTGCGCATCGTGGGTTCGTTTTGGGCTGGATTAGACCAGCAACTTGAGGAGCAGGCCCGGGTTTTGGGTGCAGGACCACTTCAAACGTTCAGAACTGTGACTCTGCCGCGTCTGAGGCCTGCTATAGCTTCGGCCGCAGCCATAGTTTTTCTGTTTTCTTTTACTTCTTTCGGGGTGATTTTGCTGCTTGGCGGACATCGCAATCCGACTATTGAGACGGAGATTTTTCGACAGGCGATTAACCGCAGTGATTTTCCGATGGCTGCTGGGTGGGCTCTTGTGCAGGTAACGTTTGTGGTGCTGATTTTGGCTGCGACGAACGTGATTGAGCGGCGTCGCCCGGCACCAACCGGTGTCTTCACTCGTGCCACGAAAGCGTTACCCAAAACATTCGTGGGGTTCAATGTTGTGTTGATGGCTGCCTTGCTTGGGGCACCGATTGTGCTACTAGTTGAACGTTCGTTCGCGGTGGGCGGCACTTACGGTTTCGACCATTATCGGGGGTTAACCGAGCGTGTTGCACAACTCCCAGTGTCGCCTACCACGGCACTGACCAACTCGTTAGTTTACGCTGTTGTGGCAACTGCGATAGCGCTGGTAGTGGGGTCTTTGGCAGCATTCTTGGCAGTGCATGGGCGTACTGAGTTGCGCCGTGTTTTTGATTTGGGATTGACTTTACCTTTGGGTACTTCAGCCGTCACGATTGGTCTTGGGATACTGCTGGCCTTTGCTGCGCCCCCGCTTGACTTACGAACTTCGTGGTGGATAATCCCTATCGCCCACGCGCTAATCGGGGTGCCTTTTGTGCTGCGAACCATGGTGCCAGTATTGCGGCGCATTGATCCACAACTACGCGAAGCGGCAGCAGTGCTGGGTGCATCGCCTAGCCGAGTTCGGCGTGTAATTGATTTGCCAATTGCTAGTCGGGCATTGCTAGTTGGTGCTGGTTTTGCTTTTGCAGTGTCGATCGGTGAGTTCGGGGCAACCTCATTTTTGCCGCGCCGTCCTGAGAATATGACCGCTCCTTTGGCATTGTTTCGTTTGTTGTCCACCCCGGGTGAATTGCTACGGGGTCAAGCGATGGCACTCGCGGTGTTGTTGATGGTGATCGTGGCGGTGGCCGTGGTGACGATTGAGGCGGCGCGTGGTAAACAAGAAGATTTCTTGTGACGCGGGAGCTGGCACGCCGTTGGGAACTGGATTCGGTGACGGTGCGTTTCGGGAATGTGACTGCGTTGCGGGAGGTTTCACTGACCATCTCGCCTGCTGAACAAGTGGTGGTCTTAGGGCCGAGTGGATGCGGAAAATCAACCATGTTGAGGGTGTTGGCGGGGCTGTGTAACCCCGATCGGGGCAGAATCGTGATAGACGGTAAAGACAGCACAGCGCGCTTACCGCATCAACGCGGCATTGGCCTGATGTTTCAGAACCACACGCTATTTCCGCATCAAGACGTGGCCGGCAATGTGGGTTTTGGGTTGCGCATGGCCGGCATGGCCGCTATACCGCGTCGTGCCAAGGTCGCTGAATTGTTGCAGTTGGTTGGGCTCAGCGGTTTTGAGCAGCGTAACGTGGCAACCCTTTCCGGCGGCGAAGCGCAGCGGGTGGCTTTGGCTCGCTCTTTGGCTCCACAGCCTGCGTTGTTGTTGCTTGATGAACCGTTCGGTTCCCTAGACCGCAGTTTGCGAGACCGTCTGACTCAAGAACTGCCTCAGGTGCTGCGAGCAACCAACACAACCGCAGTGCACGTGACCCATGACCATGATGAAGCGTTTAGCCTCGCCGATCGGCTTGTGGTGATGCAGCATGGTCGTGTTTTGCGTGTTGGATCTCCCGCTGAGGTTTGGGCAGACCCGCAAACCGTCACCGTGGCTAGGTTTTTAGGGCATCACAACATCGTCCGCCGAGGAAAATTGCTTGAGGTGCTGCGCCGTGACGCGGCAACCGTGCGCGCCGACGGCGAACTTCTTGGTGAAGTGCGAGAGTCCCGTTTCAAAGGTGACTATCACGATCTCACGGTCAGCACCGATCTCGGCGAACTCCGTTTCCGAGTCAATGAAGCTCACAACAGCGGCGAACCGGTGCGTTTGCACATAGACCCCAAACGCACCGCGCGGCTGCAACCCACTTTGCCTAGCCACTCTGGCAGCGAGCCGGGCGAGACGGGCCACGCGGGCAACGCGGGCGAGACGGGCCACGCTGGCAACACCGACAACGCGGGCGAGACGGGCAACACCGACAACGCGGGCGAGACGGGCAACACCGACAACGCGGGCGAGACGGGCAACACCGACAACGCGGGCGAGACGGGCGAGACTCGATAAAGTGCAGGTGAGGCGGGCAACGCGGGCGAGACGGGCAACACGGGCGAGACGGGCAACACGGGCGAGACGGGCAACACGGGCGAGACGGGCAACACGGGCAACGCGGGCAACACGGGCGAGACGGGCCACGCGGGCAACGCGGGCAACACGGGCGAGACGGGCCACGCGGGCAACACCGACAACGCGGGCGAGACGGGCAACACCGACAACATGGGCGAGACGGGCGAGACGGGCGAGACGGGCCACGCGGGCGAGGCTGTTGAGGTTGGGTAAAGTGCGGGTATGAACGCTAACCGCGAAGACCAAACCAACAGCTTGTTGGCAACGCTTAGCGCCGAACAGCGTGAAGCGGTAACCACGACAGCATCACCGCTTTGCATCATCGCCGGCGCTGGCTCTGGCAAAACCCGCGTCTTGACGCGCCGTCTGGCATGGCAATCCTCACAAGGCAATATTGACCCGCGGCGCGCTCTGGTGCTCACCTTCACACGCAATGCCGCTGCGGAACTGGCAGCTAGATTACGTCTCCTCGGGATCAGAGAAACAGTTGCGGCTGGCACTTTCCACGCTGCGGCTTTGGCTTTGTTGAGACGTTACTGGGACCACAATCAGCAACCACACATGCAGCTCACAACAAACCGTATCGCGCTACTGGCCCGAGAGAATCGCGGTTTAGACCGGGTATCTGTTAGTGCATTAGACGGTGAAATAGGTTGGGCTCGAGCTCAACTAGTCACACCTGAAAATTACGCTGATCGGGCCAGACGAGCAGGCCGCAAACCTCCCCAAAGCGCCGAGTTCACAGCAAGCGCTTACGCTGCGTACATAAATGCGAAACGGCGCCGTCGGCTCATCGATTTCGATGACGTGTTGGCGCTTTGCCACGCCGTTTTATCCCAACAAGACGCTTTCGCAGAGACCCAACGCTGGTATTTTCGACATCTCTTTGTCGACGAATTTCAAGACGTGAACCCGCTGCAATTCGCCGTTTTGCAGGCTTGGCTCGGTGCTCAATCGACCTTAGCGGTCGTAGGTGACCCCGACCAAGCAATCTATGGATTCAACGGCGCCGACCCCGATTTCATCTGCGAAATCGACCAGCATTTCCAGAACATTGCGGTGATAAAACTGCACACCAACTACCGTTCAACCCCAGAAGTGGTTGCCGCCGCGGCTCGGGTGCTCAACAAAGAACCCCAGCGTGCGGTTCGACCTAGTGGCGACCCGCCCACAATCACCATCACAGCCGAGCCCCAAGAACCGGAAGCAATCGCACAAGCCATTCGTGCCGCTCGCGCCGAAGGAGTTTCGTGGCGAGATCAAGCAGTGCTGGCTCGCACCAACGCCCAACTGTCACCATTGCAAAAAGCGCTTGTGGGGTTGGGCGTGCCGACGCAGAGCCGTGAGCAAAGCTTGTTGCGCCAGCAAGCAATTATTGACCTGCTTCACCGTTGGCCTCAAAACGGCGCACTCTCAATCGCAATCATCGACGAAAAACTACGCCAAGACACGCTTGCAGAAGTGGCACAGGAAGCACCGGAGTTGATCTCAGCGTTTCTAGCACTCGCGAGAGACCATCTAGCGCTAGAACCCGATGCCCGCGTGGCAGAATTCGTGGCCTCGTTGAAAGCCAATGATCGAACTGCAACACCCGTTGATGCAGTCGAACTGTGTACCTTCCATGCCGCCAAAGGACGCGAGTGGCCGATCGTGCATCTAATCGGCCTAGAAGACGGCTTGGTGCCGATTGCCCACGCCCGCACCCGCGCCGCACGACACGAAGAACAACGCTTACTCTACGTTGCCGCCACTAGAGCCAAACAACGCTTGCATGTCATGTGGTGCGCTACCCGCAAGATCAACGACAAGTTCGTTGAGCGTTCTCCGACACCCTGGTTGGGTGCCTTTGACGTTGACAAGCCAGCAGAAACGCAAAACCATGCTGCCCAGATAGCAGCCTTGCGAATACAGCTTCACAGGGGCTCGTCACAGCACAAGTCAGACAGCAGTGCTGCGGTGCTAAGCGATCTCCAAAAATGGCGCAGCAGCGCGGCACGCGCCGCGCGCATCGCCCCTCAAGCGGTTTTGCGGGATAGTACGCTGCACATACTCGCACGACAACCCCCAGCCAACACCAGCGAACTCTCCGCCACAATTGGCCCATACCTCGCTAAGCGCTTTGGCGAACAACTCCTCGCGATCACTAATCCCCAAACGGCCACACCGAGCTAATCACGGCGAGGCAAGACCACCACTGCCACGTTTGCGTCGCACTGCTCAAGCACCATCTCCACCGTATGCCCCAAGAAAGGCCGCCCGTCGACACTGCGCAACTGCGCCCCAAGCACCACCAGGTCGCAATCTTCCTCCCTAGCTGCGCTCACCAGAGCGGTCGGAATATCAGTTGAACTGCGGATCGACGTGCGGGGCCAGATACCCGCTTCAACAGCCCGATCAGTAGCTAAATCCATCAACTCTTTGGCTATCACTTCCCTCGGGTCGGCTTCAGTGGAACGCAACTTCAACACCCGAGGAACCAAAGTCTTACGGTTGAGCACATGAGTCAACAACACCTCCGTTCCTAACTGCGCCGAAATACTGAAAGCCACTTCTTGAGCAGCACTAGACGAACGCGTGCCGGTAACCGGCACCACCACCCGACCAAAGGCAGCAGGCAAAGGACGCTCAAGCCCCCGGGCGCGTCGCACAATCAACACCGGGATCGTGGCGTTGAGCAAGATTTCGTCGACCATCGGCGAATACAACTGGCCTTCGTGACGGGTAGCCACACCGACCGCGACCAAGCCATAACCCAAACGGGACTCAGCGGCGATAGCGGCCGCGGCATCCGCCGCATCCGCCGCATTGACACTGCGATGGTCTACCTGGCGCTCGTTGAGCACCGCCTCAAGAACCGACACATCGGGTCGCTCACCGCTCGCTGAGACCGAGACCAGTGTGGTCGGAGCTTCAATCGGCCATGCAAAATGCACAAGTTGAGCCGCCGCAATCGAAGCCGGCTGACCTCGGGTCGGCAACAAAATACGCGACGATTTAACAACCAAATTACGGCTCAAGGCCTGCTCACGATCAAGCCGCTCCCGCTCATCAGCCGAGCCCCGCCAACCACGCACCACACCCCGCAACGAAACCGCCGCGAAAACCGAAGTCACCAAAGGAACGATCACGATGACGGTGTATGCCGTTTCACTAAACACGCCGAGCGACAAACCCACCGAAGCGATCACAATCTCCAGCGCACCACGAGCATTGAGGCCAGCGCCCAAAGCCGCAGCCGCGCGCCTGCTTTGGCCCGCCAGACGAGCACCAACAAACGCGCCAGCGAATTTAGCACCAATCGCCACCGCCAACACCACAAGCAACCAACTCAACGCTTCACCACCAAGCAAACCGAGGTCAACCCGCATACCTGCTGTAGCAAAGAAAATCGGTGCCAGCAAGCTAGTAGTCAACGATTCGATGTGGTGCAGAACTTCGGGCTGACCGAACCTCGAACGATGCAGCACCACACCTGCCACAAAAGCACCCAAAACCGCTTCAATACCTAGCGCTTGAGTGGCAACACCGTAAATCAACATGGTCATCACCACCACGGTCATGGCCCCAGCAATGTTGGCGCCGTCGCGACGCACCCAACGCAGTGCCAGGTCCACGAGACGCTGGCCGAGGGTCATTGCAAACGTCAAAAACAAGGCCAAACCGATCACAGTCTCAAGGACAACCCGCAGCGAAACCGCACCCGAAGCTGCGAAGCTCGCGAAGATCGCCAACATCACCCAACCAATCACATCATTAGCCATCCCCGCCGCAACTGTGATCTGGCCAAAGTCTCGCCGCATCAAACCAAGCTCAGAGAGAATCTTGGCGATCACCGCCAACGCCGAAACCGCTAACGCCGCAGCCACAAACAATGCGAACACAACACGGTCAGCCTCGTCCCCAACAAATGTGTCGGGCAAGGAAACCCCCACCAGCAACCCACCGATCAACGGCACAACCAGGCTGAAACCAGTCACCAACGCGGCAGCCCGGCCGAGACTGCGGATCAAACCTAGGTCGGTTTCAAACCCGGCCGTCACCAGCAATAAAGCCACGCCTAACCAACTAACCGCGAGCAAAGCACCTGACGAAATCTCCTCATGCGGCAAGAACCATTCGAAACCGCTTGGCCAAATCCGCCCAAAAATGGACGGGCCCACAAGTATTCCGGCAGCCAATTGACCAATCACCGAGGGCAGATTGATGCGCCGCATGAACGCTCCGAAGAGACGAGCCACCGCAACGAGGACTAGTAGTTGTGTCCAAAACACCAACAACTGGTGCTCATCAAGTGGAGTCAGCATTAGCAGTACGGTTTTCTCTTCGTTCCTAATAGTTGAGGTCTATAAATACCGGGGCGTGGTCGCTTGGGGGGTCGTCTTTGGGGCCTTTACGTTCGTTGCGGTCAATCAGAGCTAACTCGGTGCGTTTGGTTAGCGACTGCGAGGTCAACACCAAGTCGATGCGCATACCCATTTTCTTATGGAAGTTACCGCCTCGATAGTCCCACCATGAGTAGAGGCGCTGGTCTTGGTGATGTTCACGGAACACGTCATTCAACCCCCAGTCTGCTAACGCGGCGATGCGTTGACGTTCGGGTTTGCTGGTGTGCGTGTGCGTCTCGAAATGTTTCGGATCATACACATCACGGTCTTGCGGAGCGATGTTGAAATCACCACAAACCACGATGTCTTCACTAGGAACACATTGACCATCAAGGTCATTTAGCAAGCGGTCGAGCCAACGGAGTTTGTATTGATAGTGCTCATGGTCTAGGGCGCGGCCGTTGGGCACGTAACAAGAGGCTAGACGCACGCCGCCACAGGTGGCCCAGGCCAAACGCGCATCGGAGTCTGCTGGTTTGCCGTCACCAAAACCAGCTAGTGGGTCTTCAATGCCGACGCGTGAAAGGATGGCCACCCCGTTCCAACGACCTTCACCGTGATGGAAACTGTCGTAACCCAATGCTTCGAAAGTCATTGCTGGAAACGCTTCATCGGCAAGTTTGGTTTCTTGCAGACACAACACATCAGGTTCGAACATTTCGAGCCAGCGTTCAACACGGCGTAGGCGCGCCTTCAGCGAGTTCACGTTCCATGTGGCAATTCGCATCCAGCAAATCATAGTAGGTAGATGCCCAGTCTGCGGTTGTTGCCTTCCCTTAGCAAATCTCCGTGGCTCCGCGCAAAGCCGTGTTCAATGTATTTCACTGTTCAATGTATTTCAATGTGCAGATTTGGTTTGCGGGTTTGATGTGCAGAGTTGGCCTACACTAGCGACGTGACCAATCACACATCTGCCAACCATGGCCCCAACGACTGGCTCATTGATGAAATGCGCACCCACTGGAAAAGTGATCCGGCGAGCGTAGACCAGCAATGGCGAACAATTTTTGAAAACGAAAACCACACACCAACCAAGCCGCCAGCGAAAACCAAAACGCTCATTGAAACAACCGCGAGCGACATCACCCCCAAGCGCAGCACCAAACCGCCGACCATCAACGCCAGCGCGCCCGCACCCGAGCCAACGGTTGTGCAGCAAGTTGCTCATGACAGTGTCATTCGGGGAGTGGGGGCACGCATCGTGGAAAACATGGAAGCTTCACTGACCATACCCACCGCCACTAGCTTCAGAGAAATACCCGCGAAACTCTTAGAAGTCAATCGCAAGATCATCAACGGATATCTCGGTCGAAAAATGGCGGACAAAATATCCTTCACGCACTTGATCGGTTACGCGGTCGTGCGAGCCATAGCCGACGAATACCCGGTCATGAACAACTCCTTCACACATGGCCCAAACGGTGAACCCGCATTAGTAGAAAATCCCCACGTGGCGCTTGGTATTGCAGTGGATCTAGCCAAAGCCGACGGATCACGCACACTCATGGTTCCCTGCATCAAAAAAGCAGACACCTTAACCTTTCGCGAGTTTGCCAGAGAATACGAAGACATTCTCCAAAGGGTCCGCACCAACAGAATAAACCCAGACGACCTCAGCGGAACCACGATTACTCTCACCAACCCAGGAACAATCGGCACCTTGCAGTCTGTGCCCAGGCTCATGACCGGGCAAGGTCTAATCGTTGGTGTCGGTTCAATCGCCTACCCTACCGGTTTCGAAGCGGCTGACCCCGCAACTTTGGCCTCGCTGGGCCTTTCCAAAGTTCTGACCATCACTTCCACATACGATCATCGAATCATTCAGGGAGCCGAATCGGGTCTCTTCTTGCGCAAAGTACATGATCTGCTGCTCGGCGAAGACAACTTTTATGTAGATGTTTTCACATCTCTAGAAGTTCCTTACGAAGCAGTGAAATGGCGGCGCGACATAAACCCGGTAGACCGCGAGAGCTCGCTGCTTGAAAAGCAAGCCAAAGTCAACCAGTTGATCAACATGTACCGCGTGCGTGGTCATCTAATCGCCGACCTCGATCCCTTGCAGGTCAAAGAACCAAAGATGCACGCCGAACTTGACCCGGCAACGTATGGCCTCACCATCTGGGATTTAGACCGAGAGTTTCTCACTGGTAGCGACACCGGTATTTACGCCATGGTTGGAGACACACCGAAAATGGCTCTCGGCAAGTTGTTAGGCGTGTTGCGTGATGCATATTGCCGCACCGTCGGCGTTGAATACATGCACATTCAAAACCCGGTCGAGAAACGTTGGATGCAAGAACAACTTGAGGGCGCTGATACACACATAGATGCCGAAGAACAACGGCACATTCTCCGGCTCCTAAATGCAGCGGAAGCTCTCGAAACGTTTCTAGCCACAAAATACGTTGGGCAGAAACGTTTCGGGATTGAAGGAGCTGAGAGCACCATTCCTCTAGTTGATGCAGTACTCGGCGCCGCGGCCGACAACAACCTCGCGAGTGCGGTGATGGGGATGGCGCATCGGGGTCGCCTCAATGTGTTGGTCAACATTGTCGGCAAAACCTATAAAGAGCTCTTTACCGAGTTTGAGGGAGGCGATATTGAACAAATGACCCAAGGCTCTGGAGACGTGAAATATCATCTTGGGCAAAAAGGAACCTTTGTTAGCTATAAAGGCAACGAACTCGCCCTTGAGTTAGCTGCGAATCCAAGCCATTTGGAAGCCGTTGACCCAGTGGTGGTTGGTATGGCAAGGGCTCAAATGGATTTGATCGACCCAGAAATGGGTTACCAAAAATTCCCGGTTCTGCCTCTACTCATTCACGGCGACGCGGCCTTCGCGGGGCAAGGTGTGGTTGCTGAAACTCTCAACCTTTCGCAGATCCAAGGCTACCGCGTCGGTGGCACCATACATGTGATCATCAACAACCAACTAGGTTTTACGACCACCCCTGATGTGGCGCGATCTTCGGAATACTCAACTGATGTTGCCAAAATGATCCAAGCGCCAATTTTCCATGTGAACGGCGATGACCCCGAAGCTTGTGTACGTGTCGCACGCTTAGCGTTCGCGTATCGTCAGCGTTTCAACAAAGACGTAGTTATCGACATGATCTGCTACCGCCGCCACGGTCACAATGAGGGAGACGACCCTAGTTATACGCTGCCCGAAATGTATCGCCGCGTTGACTCTCGCCCTTCGGTGCGAACCCACTACACCGAATCACTCACCAAGCGAGGCGATTTGAATGCGGCACAAGCCGAAGAGGCACTAGCCGATTTTCGGGCACGGTTACAAGCAGCGCTTGACGAGACTAGGGGCATGGCATCTGACCCCGATGCAAGAGCGGCGCTGCCACCGCAACCAGTAGGCGTGTTACCTCACGTGCGGACTTCTATTGACCATGCCAGCGTGCAACGGATTTATCGGGCGTTGTCAACCTTGCCAGAAGGGTTCACATTGCACCCGAAACTCGCGCAACAATTCGAGACTCGCGACGCAATGTTTGCTGCTGGTGAAGTTGATTGGGCATTAGCTGAGGCGATGGCGATAGGTTCGCTGTTGTTGGAGGGCAACAGCATCCGCTTGGCCGGACAGGATTCTAGGCGAGGCACCTTCAGTCATCGCCACTCAACATTAGTTGACTATGAAACCAGCGCGGAATACGTTCCGTTGGCAACTTTGGCATCAAGCAATGCGCGCCTGTGGATTTACGACTCGTTGTTGTCGGAATACGCTGCTTTGGGTTTTGAGTACGGATATTCAATCGCCAATCGTGAAGCGTTAGTCATCTGGGAAGCACAATTCGGAGATTTTGCTAACGGTGCACAGATCATCATTGATCAGTTCATAGTTGCCGCCAAAGACAAATGGAATCAAGAAACTGGTTTGGTCATGTTGTTGCCGCACGGTCTTGAGGGGCAAGGACCAGAACACTCTTCGGCTCGCGTGGAACGTTATTTGTTGTTGGCTGCCGAAGACAACATGCAAATCTGCAACGCCACCACGGCGGCACAGTTTTTTCATTTGTTGCGGCGACAAACACTCTTGCATGTGCGGGTGCCGTTGATTGTGTTTACACCTAAGTCATTGCTGCGTGCCCGCTCTTCACGTTCCCCGGTGTCGCATCTACTTTCGGGGACCTTTGAAGAAGTGTTGGGCGACCCGGCCAACCCTAATCCGGTTGAGGTCAAACGAGTGGTGCTCGCCAGCGGGAAAGTAGCGGTTGATGCCATGGCACAGCGAGACCGCTTAGGCGCACCTGTGGCGATTGTCCGTGTCGAACAACTATATCCTTGGCCTTTTGCTGCAATCGCCGCGCAATTAGCCATCTACAATGCTGCCAACGAACTTGTCTGGCTGCAAGAAGAACCAGAAAATATGGGGCCCTGGAACGCAATCAAGGGTCGCTTGTATGAGGCGCATGAACGCACCCACAGCATACGGCGGGTGAGCCGCTTCGAGTCGGGCAGTCCGGCTTGCGGTAGCGCCAAGGTTCACGCCCAAGAACACGCTGAGCTGTTGAGGAAGGCTTTGACTTTCTGAGTCCCGCCGCTCAGATTGCTGGTAGCATTTGCTATCATCGCCGAACCAACCAGCGCAACTATTCACGATCATCGCCTTGCGGCTCGGTTGGCTGTTCAGACTGGGCGATTGCTGCTAGGTCTGCGCCAGCGTTTGCAAGCCCAAGATGCTCCAAGAACCTTGTTGCAGGACGAAGGCGACCGGCTAGCCCACGAACATCTCATGGAACAACTGCATCGGGCGCGGCCCGCTGACGCAGTGTTGTCGGAGGAAGGCACTGACGATAAAGCGCGTCTGAACGCACATCGAACTTGGATTATCGACCCGCTCGACGGCACTCGACAGTTCGCGCAAGAAGCACGCACGGATTGGGGAGTTCATGTTGGTTTAGTAATCAACAATTATCCTTGCGCCGGCGCGGTAACTCTACCCGCGTTAGGGCTGCTGTTCAGTTCGGCTGACAAGCCCACGCCGATGCCACACGTTGCCACGGCGGACCGACCGCTACGAGTGATTGCCTCACGTGGCCGACTCCCTAAAGCAGCAATCCGAGTCGCCAAGGAACTTAAAGCGGATTTGGTGCAGTTGGGTGCCGCTGGTGCTAAAGCAATGGCCGTGGTGCGCGGCGAATGCGACATTTATGTGCATAGCGGTGGTCAGTATGAGTGGGATTCTTGTGCCCCGGTTGCGGTAGCCGTTGCCGCCCGATGCCATGCGAGTCGGCTCAACGGCGAGCCGTTGCTCTACAATCAGCCCGACCCGTACCTTCCCGACATATTGATCTGTCGCCCCGAACTAGCCGCTGCCACGCTGAGCATCCTCGCCTCTGAGCAATAGCACGCATCGTTGGGTGGAGTTGGTAGGATTCGGCGATGCGGTTGGTAATGACTCGCTGTGTGGTCAACTACGACGGGCGATTGCAAGCGCATTTACCCGAAGCCCTGCGGTTGATTATGGTGAAAGCGGACGGAAGCGTTGCCATTCATGCGGACGGCGGGGCTTACAAACCACTGAACTGGATGAACCCGCCGAACCGCCTCTCCGAAAATGCCAAAGAAGGCATCTGGACAGTCGTCAACCCCAAAGGCGAGACCCTCACTATTCACCTGCTTGAGGTTTTGAGCGACACAAGCTACGAAATGGGGCGAGACCCAGGCCTGCAAAAAGATGGCGTGGAAGCGCACCTACAAGAACTTCTCTCCGCTGACCCTACCTCTATACACCAAGGGTTGCGTTTGGTGCGGCGTGAGTTTCCAACGATGATTGGGCCAGTTGACCTGATGTGTCGTGATGTTGACGGGACAGCCGTGGCCGTGGAGGTAAAACGCCGAGGAGAAATCGACGGAGTGGAACAGTTGAGCCGCTACCTTGAGTTTCTCAACCGAGACCCAAGCCTGCGTCCAGTGCGGGGAGTGTTCGTGGCCCAAGAAATCAAACCACAGGCGAAAGTGCTAGCCGAAGATCGCCAGATTCAATGCGTTGAAGTTGACTTCGCAGAGTTGCGGGGTATCGAGTCGCCCAATCTGAGACTTTTCTAGCGTCAACCACACGAGTCGACCAGATGAACCAAACCGAGGAGATCACACAAGAAGTAGAAACCGTGGTGGTGGGAGCGGGACCTGCGGGAACGGCCGCGGCAACAGTTTTAGCGCGGCACGGGCGTGAAGTGCTGTTGATCGACAAAGCCGGTTTCCCCCGCGACAAGTGTTGCGGCGATGGTTTAACCACGCTGGCTCTCAGGGAACTCGAAAAGCTGGGTTTCGATCCGTTATTGCAGAGGTCTTGGAAAGTGGTTCGTAAGGTTTTGCTGAGATCTCCGTCTGGCACCGAACGGAGCTTTCCGCTTCCAGACGGGGCCGGTTACCACGCCGCCGTGGTACCGAGAACCGACCTTGACTCCGCCCTCCTAGACTTGGCAACCAGCCAAGGCGCGCGAGCCAAACTCGGATTCACGCTACGCCGCGTCGAGCCCAACTCAAGCACAATTGATGTGCTGGTGGAAGAAAACGCTGGCGGAACCAAACAGCGTATCCGCGCCACAAACCTCATCGCTGCGGACGGAATGTGGTCTCCGGTGCGGAAGTCGTTAGGTCTTAACAGCACCAATTACTTCGGGGAGTGGCACGCCTTGCGACAGTATTTTCAAAATGTGGATGGCCGAGCCGCCGAAGACTTGTTCGTTTGGTTCGAAGCTGATTTGCTACCCGGTTACGTTTGGTCTTTTCCTTTGCCGGGTGGCCGTTCTAACGTGGGCTTCGGTATCCACCGGGGGGCGCAACACCAAGTCGGTGAGATGAAACAACTGTGGCACGAACTCCTCGGTAGAAGTCACATCAGCGGCGCGTTGGGCTCTGCTGCGGTTGCTGAGGCACCAGCAAAGACTTGGCCAATACCAGCTCGCATTGGCCGTAGCCCACTGTCTGGGCCGCACACTATGTTCGTTGGTGATGCCGCAGCAGCAACAGATGCAATGACTGGCGAAGGCATCGGGCAGGCGCTGCTTACCGGTCGTCTTGCCGCGCAAGCGATCATCGAGCACCACGACCCGACTGAGCATTACGCAAAGTCTGTGCGTCAAGAACTCATTGCAGATGACCGTATGTCTCGTGCGCTGATTCCGATGCTAGCCCGCCCCTGGGCTACCCGCGGGGCGCTTTGGTTGAGCGGTTCCACCGCATGGACAAGACGCAACTTCGCACGTTGGATGTTCGAGGATTATCCGCGTGCGCTGCTAGTCACCCCACGTCGTTGGCACCGCCAAATGTTCAGCAACCACGCAGCATTCCAACAACATCGGCGCTCGCAACCATGAACGCCAAACTCAACGAACTCAATAACGCTATTGATCGTTTCGACCTGGCGATCGATCAACGCTGGGAGCAATGGCGAGACAACCCACTCTTAGACCGTTTGTTCTATACAGCGTCGGAAGCCGCGGATTTTTCTTTGCTTTGGCACAGTTTGGGGGTAGGGCAGGCAATCATCAAGGACGACCCCAAAATCGCGGTCACGCTCAGCGCCGCGTTGGGTATCGAATCGGCACTGCTGAACGGCCCCATCAAGTCGCTCTTCAAACGTAGTAGACCGCGCCAAGAGACACCACGACCCCACAATCTGCGTCAACCACTAACGAGTAGTTTCCCGAGCGGCCACGCATCAGCCGCGATGCTCGCCGCGGCGCTGCTGTGGCGCGGAAAATACCGCTTTGTTGGCTATGGCTTGGGCCTGATTGTTGCGTTCAGCCGCGTGCATGTGCGCATTCATCACGCATCGGATGTGCTCGGTGGGTTGGTGTTCGGACTAATCTTCGCCAAGTTCACGCGCCGCTTGCAGGCACAACCTAAGAACTGAACTGGTTAGTTGGAACTAGCTGGTTGGGCAGGCTCTACGGGCACGAAGGTGAGGACTGAACGAAGGTCTAGCAACAGGTCAGCTACTTCTGAACTGGTCAACAGGTCTCGTTTTATGAAGTCGCCAAGACCACTGTCTATTATCTGAAGCGCTTCTTCAATCTGTATACCATCAACTGCTTCGGTCATTTTCGGGGATCTCCCTTAGCTACGTTGAGCCGGGTTCGGCTCGTGTTAGGACTAAGCATAATCTCTTAATCTGCGACTAGCGCGGCACGTACACAATTTTTGTCTTGGTTTGCGTAACCGAGTGGCGTACACTTTGGGCATAATATTTTATATGAAATTACTTGTTGTTTTACTATTTAAAATATTGTCTGATAAGTTTATGCTGTTTCGTGCGCTAACCACGCTCGTGCTTCTGATGGTGATGTCGAGTTGCGCCAATACTCCCCCAGTCGTCCCGTCAGCCCCAGCCAACTCCGGCCAGGCAACGGAGTTGTCGGCAAACGCCAGCATAGAAAAGGTCATAGACGGCGACACGGTCATCGTCAACATCGCCGGGTCACGAGAAAATGTTCGTCTGATCGGCATCGACACGCCCGAATCCGTTTCAAGAAGCCATCCAATCCAGTGTTACGGTATCGAAGCGAGCAATTATCTTGCTTCGTTGTTGCCTGAGGGCAGTGCGGTGACCTTGATCTTGGATGTGGAGGCACGTGACCAATACGACCGCTTGTTGGCATACGTGATTCGCAGCGCCGATGACCTATTCGTCAACCACGAAATGGTCAAGCTAGGATACGCAGACACTTTGTCGTATCCGCCCAACACGCATTACGAAACATTGTTTGACAATGCCGCTCGGGATGCCGCGCAACTACAACTCGGCTTATGGGGAGTTTGCGGTGGCCCCGACGTTCCGCTCGAATAGCGCAGTACCGTCAGAGTATGGATTCTCTTGCTGTGGCCCTCGGGTATCACGTCGACAGCCGTTTGTTGATAATCAGCGCCGACCAACTCGGCTCTACCTATGCGGCCACCGTCGGAGGGTTGATTGCGATGCGTGAAGGAGTAGCGACCACAGGCACAGTTATGATGCCCGGGCCATGGTCACGCCACGCCATCGACCGCATCAGCAAAGACGAAGACTTCGGAGTGCATCTCACTCTAAATGCCGAGTTGGATTGCTTCCGTTGGGGGCCGCTAACCAACGCACCAAGCCTGCTTGATGGAGATGGTGGTTTCCCGCGCACTCTCGCCGATCTTTGGGACCATGCTGATGCCGACGAGGTCCGCCGGGAATGCCGCGCCCAACTTGAGCGCGCAGCTCTTTGGGGTCTTGACCCAACGCATCTAAGCACCCACCTCAGCGCCCTTCAGCAACGGCCTGAGTTCTTTGATGTGCTACTCGACATTGCCGTTGAGGCCAACCTGCCTTTGCGACTAGAAGGCCCAGCCGCGCAAGCAGCTGCGGGGTTCCCATTCCATGATCTGGCCCGCCAAGCTGGCGTAATCACACCCGACCATTTTCGATTGGTGCGCGGCGGCGCGCAAACTCACTTCTTGAGTGTCCTCGAAAAGATTGGAGCGGGTGTAACCGTGGTGGCTTTTGAACCGGTAATCGCAACCGAAGAAATCCGTGCGATCGATCCTTTTGCGACTGCACGCATGAACGACCTGGCGATGCTCACGGATCGTAGTTTGTCGGCTCGCATCGCCGCGAGCGGTGCCACACTTATTGGTTTTGCGACATTGCGTGACCTGCAACGCTCAGGTCTTTAGCAAGTGCCAACGCCGCGGCGCGCACGGGGCGCAGGTCAAGCAACCACCAACGGTAGTTGCCTTCAACTTTCAGCGCGCCATTCATGTAGCCGGCATCAACTGACAGTTCTCCAGACAAGATGGCGAGTGCATCGCCATAAGCGCACGACACGGTGACATCGGCCTTGCCTGACCTGCCCAAATCGAGCGCCGTAATTTCGCCTGCAGTTACAGTCACATAAAACGTCAACAGCTTCAGCGGCGAACCGCTAATCACATATTGAACCACGCCAGCAACATCACTAGCCTCAGCCCGCACACCAACTAGTAGCGACTGAACCTCAGCAAGCCAATCTGCGGCGGAAATTTGCATTAAGCTGCGGGGTCTTCGGGTTTGAGACCCTCAAAGAGGTCGGTCTCGCTTGGTTGCACACCATTCCATTTGGGGTGAGCCAAGCGATAGTCGTCTAGTGGATGGAGCGCTGACTCGACCTCAGCCGGTAAACCAAACCAGAACGGGGAAGCGGGGTCTATCTGTGAGGCGTGAGCTAGTAGTCCGGCTCGGCGCACTTCGCTGAAGTCGTCCACCGCGATCTTGGTAGTGATCTTGTGGTCGGTATTGGGCTGCTCAAACCAACGTTCATCAAAGGGAGACTCTAAACCAAGGTCGAGAAACGCTTGATGCCTAGCACTTATCCGAGCGTGTGACCAAGTTGAGTAGTAAACCTTGGCAACCGACCAAGGCGCACCGAGGTCTTGGCGATGTGTACTGTCGGCGGCCAGTTCGACTGCTGGTTGGGTAATGTCGTGAACCCTTAAATGATCGGGGTGTTGATATAACCCCTGCTCATCGGGGTAGGTAATGACCACATGTGGTTGCTCCGCACGCAAAAGTTCCACCAAAGCATCGACCACTTCCGCGAAAGGTGCCGCCGCGAAACAATCAGGATGCGAGTTGGCTTCACTATCGGCCATACCAGAATCTCTGTAGCCAAGCATATGCACGGTTTCATAACCAATGATCTTGGCTGCTTTCTGAAGTTCCTCAAAACGCACTGCGGCCAGGTTTTCACGCACTTCGGGGCGGTCCATTGCTGGGTTGAGGATCTCTCCTTCTTCGCCGCCAGTGCAGCAAACCAAAACCGTATGCACGCCCATAGACCTGTATTTGGCGATTGTTGCTGGGCCTTTTGAGGCTTCGTCATCTGGGTGCGCGTGAACTGTGAGCAGGCGAAAAGAACTGTGCATGCACTAAAAGCTAACGGCTCAGAAGCCGATTCAAACCGCCTCAAGTTGCATTTCACCGTCACTTTGCGGATCTATCAAACGCCATCCGCAGCGGCGCGCCAATAGTTCACGGCCTTCGGCTGGGCCGCGAGCAATGAGTTCGTCTCCAGCAACGAAACGAGCATTGCCGCGAGGCCGATAGATGTATTGTTCGCCGCGCCTGATAGCTAGTACCGTGAACCCACCCTCAATCTTGAGCCGTAAATCACGCAAACACTGCTCGTCTGCTTCGCTGCCGGCTCGCACCGGTAGCCTCGTCACCACTTCGTCGCTGTCACCGAGTGCCAATTCCAGGATCGGATGCACATCTTGTAACCTCTCTATCAACCAAACCATGGCTTGAGCTTGATCGCCGATGTCTTCAGCGGCTTGCGAAAGATGCAGCAAACCCCGCAAAGGCGAGGGATCAACTTTTTCTGACGCGGCGCGCAACACCCACAACTCTAAACGATCTTTCATCTCATCTAGGCGGTCTTCGATATGGCGGACTTCTGCGGCCAGCCCGAGATCGTTTAGAACTAACGCTGAATAAGCCAAACCAACTGCCACTTCGCTCAAGTTTTTCATTTCCACCAGCACCGCCACAGCACGATCCAAATCTGATACAAACGGATCTTCGGGTAGTTGTGGAGGCTGCCACGAAGCCGCTCCCGCAAGTTCCCGTAAGGGTCCGATACCTTCGGGTGAACCCCGCAGGAACAACACATCACCAGGGATTAGCACCGTTTCGCCGTCTACGTCAGTAATCCACTGTTGGCGGCGCACTGCCATTACTCGCATGCCGGTTTGCACGGGTAGTTCGTGGTCTTTCAGGGGCCTATGGGTGAGCCGCGATCCCCGCGACACCAACACTCGATGGCTGACCTCAGCTGCAGTCGACAAATCAGCTACCAGTTCTGCGGGGATACCGAGTTTGTGGGTGACGATGCGGGCGATGTCTACCGCATCGTTGGCGATACGTTCAATGGCGGAAATCACTTGCAGCACCGAAGACATGCCATCGGCTTCGCGAGGGTTGCGCACTGCCATCACGCACACCCCACGCATGTCGTGAACGAGATGGCTCATTTCTTCTTCAAGGTCGGCGATTTCTTCGGCCATATCTGGGTCACCGAAGAACAACGCCGCGTAAGCTAGATCGACCATTAGTTCAGATTTGTCTTTAGCGTTGGCGAGCATTTCACGTAGGTTGCGCGGCCGATCGTCGGTCACTTTGTGTTCCTTTCTCTAACGGATATTTTTGGTTCAGTATTCGTTTGTGTAGCGGCTTGCATAGTTCAACCAAGTCCCAACATCACTAAAGCTAATATCAGCGTGAACGCGCCCACAAAATCAAGCGCTGAGGTCACCATCGGGATGCCATGGGTGTCGGGGTCAAGCCCAAACCGGACCGCGATAATCGTTGCATAATAGGCCACGATTACGACACAAACTGTGGCAAAAAGTCCACCAACCAAGGCGACTGCCAGCAAATTGAAAACGCCGGGACTCGCTTGGTTAAAAAGCATCCCACCTGACTGAGCGACCAAGGCCGTGATCGCAAACACCGGAATAGACAAAGCAAAGATCATGGCGATATCAGCCCCAGACGATCCTTTCGGAACAGTACCAGGTTGCAGCAAGCCTAAATGCAGCTTCGTAGAAAGACGACTTGAGAGCACCCCACCTAGCCCACCTGCCGTCCCCAAAAACCCTGGTAATAACACCAATAAAACTGGATACTCAAGCAGGCTGTCGAGCCTTTTTTCGATGCTTATGCCAGCGATCAAATCAAACAAAGCAGCCAAAGTAAGCACCGGAATTGACTCGCGCACAATCGACTTCAACAGTTTATGGTCAGCCAGCAACGACCACAGGGCGCTACCGGTCGCCAGCAACGCAACCACCCAAGCGGTTAGCGCGGTAAACACTTCGATGCCCGCAAGTTGCGCGGCCAAGAGCAATGCCGGCAAGCTCATCAGGTCGCTCGCAGCGGTAACCAAAGGCGAAACCACATTGTCTAAATCCCAGCCGTAACGCCCCGCCCCGCTCGCCAACAACAAAGTAATTGCCAGCATAAAGAGCGAAGCAAGCACACCCCCAATCGTAGAAACCACAACAAAGTCAGCCAAAGTCATAGTCGGTGAAATCGAAAAAACGATTGCTGCTCCTTTGGCCAAAACCGCGATAACCACTGAAATCGCCAAGCTCAATAGCATCGCCGCCGCAGTATTTTGGCCAACCATCGAATCCAAGCGAGCGCTTATTTGAAAAGTGCCCGCATGAATGCTGGTACCCAACCTGCTACCCAATGCACCAAATATGTTTCCTTTCAACGCCAACGCCGCAGGCACTAACAACAATAACCCGGGGAGTTCTTCTAGGGTGTCGGTAGTGCTCGCTAACGTCACGCCAGCAACAACGCTCGTAGTTGCAGAGATGACTAGAGCCAGAAAGCTATCACGGTAGGCGCGGTGATCTTGGCCGACAATCACCTGCCAGCGGTATATACGTCGAAAATGACGGCCTAGCATCACCGTAGTTTGCTGGCTCGGGCCGTGTTGTTGTGGCGGGCCGTATTGCTGTGGCGAAGAGTTATTCGTACCAACCCGAACCAAAAACCAATCCGTCGTGACGGACCGCCCAAGCGTGTTTCAATGTGGGCGTACCAGTACGCGGGTTAGTGAAGAAATAATCTACCCAGATTCCGTTTTCGTCCGCCGCGACTAGTTCTTTACCGTAGGGTTTGCCGTTAATGTCGGTTCGGGCCGCGGTGGAGGTTCCAACCAAGTCGGGCCGATTGGGGTTAACCACGGAATAGTCACCTTCCAAAACAAACACATACCATGATCCGTTGACGCTATCCGGTGAACTAAGATATTCGAATGCTGTATCTCGCCCATCAGTATCGTATCGCTCTATGGCTTGCTGAACAAGATACTTCGTGTATTCCTCAGGAGGTGAAGCAATCTCGGGTTCGTTGTTGCCGCAGGCTGGGAGCAACCCCAAAGCCAACGCCGCAACAGCAAGTATCACAAGAGTATGGCGTGAACGCATCATGGCCTTCCGTTTCTATGTAGCTTGACAATCAACTCAGATTCATTATTGAACTATTAGGATAACAAAACACTCAGCGTAGACGATGAAAAATCCTTGGCCGACGCACCTCGATAGGCCGGTCTGAACACCATGTTGCTTTGGGCGCTCCAAGCCAAGAAGCAAGCGACAGCAGTGGACGATCGTAGTTGACTCGCCAACCTGCGAAGTCACGCCACGCTTGTTGCTGGTCGGCCACGACCGGCATACCACTTGATTGAAATTGCACATAGACATCGTCGAACTCAGCTTGGGTAATCGATATGGGGTCATCTGGTGAAGGATCAGGGTCGTACTCAAAACCGAAATAGTCGCAAATGCGTCGCAGTGACAAAGTGCCGGTGCGGATCATCAACTGTGCACGCGGGTCGGTTGGTACCGCCAACACCGAAGAGTAAAGCGATGCCGAATCAAGCACCGAACCCGCACACGTGATCCATGACCGCTGCGGCACCTGCGAACGGAAATAAACCAAGATCGGGAAACTGGTGTGACTTTCTTCTATCTCCGCAAACCAATCTTCCCATTCATACCAAGTATGCATCATGGTATCTAGCGAGCCGACTTGATGGCGCCGCAACAGCACCGCCGCCGGGCCAACAGCGCTATACACACCCATGGAGCGCAAATCCCATTTCGCGACTGCGGTTTCTCGCTTCGAAAAAGCCGCGTAAATCGTCGGCAAGAAACTAATCAAGAGAGCGACCAAACCGAGGCCAACGATCCCTTCAGCGATTTCCACAGCTAGCGTGGGAAAATCATTGGTGCTGCGGAACCCGAGCGTGGTGAGCGAGGAACCCGACAACACTACTGCGTCTTGATAGGGACGAACCCCGAGCGCCCAAAACACCCCCGAGCAACCAAGTATCACACCACAGGCCCAGACAAATGGAAACGTCATAAGAGCTACTGGAGCGAAACGAGCTCTCACCGCTTCAGCTTTGTTCCAATCACCTCGGCGGTTCGCTACCCAGTTGAACACTTGCCGTAAGCTCAAGACCGTGGCATTAGCAAGGAAGGATTGTTCGCCCCGCGGCACCACCACAGTACGAATGGCCGACCCCAAAGTGGCAAGAGCAACCAAACCACCCAAAACCCCGATGATTACCCGCACAACGATCACGAAACAAGTTTAGTTCCGCAAGCGCAGTAATGTAGCCTAGTCTTGATGTTGTTTCACTCAGGCGCAGGCTGCTATGACGCAACGTAAAAAGTTGTTCCGCGAGGAAGCATTCAAGAGGCGGGGTCAAGCCGAACCGATCAACGGGCTGTTGCGCGTCACCGCACCTCACGAATGGTTGATCGTGGGCGTTCTTGGATTAGCCGTTCTGGGTCTATTGGCATGGAGTTTCTTCGGCCGAATCGACCGCAGCCTTTCCACAAATTGCATCTTGGCAACTCCCGGTGAACGTGTCGCGGTTGTCGCCGACTCAGCGGGCACAGTGCTAGATGTGCTAGTCGACACTGGCGATCAGGTGAGCGCCGGGCAACCCATCGCTCAGGTCAGAACCGCAGATTTGGCGCGGCGCACAGCGCTCGCCCGAGCCCATTTGGCCACCCTTGAAGTCAGTGACAAACCCGAGTCGGCAGCACTCGAAACCGCCCACGCGGAACTGCAACAACTCGAGGCGCTGCAAGCATCTGGGGAACCAATCGTGAGTCCATATAACGGTGAAATAGTCGCCCATTGGCTCACTAACGGACAACCATTGGAGCCAGGTAACTATGTCGCACTTGTGAGCACGAATAGCGACCCCGGGCTTGAGGTGTTGGCCACTGTCGGCCCGCACGAGGCACGGCAACTCAAGACCGCGATGTCGGCGCGGGTCTCGATCGGTCAAGGCGAAAGCGCTGCCAATCTTGTCTTTGATGCCACAGTCCGAGAGGTTACACCTCGTGGTTCTGTGGTGCCGAAGTGGGTAACTGGGTTCGGACTGTCGATCCCAACCGAAGGTCACTTGGTGCGTCTCAACCTCAGCGAAGAACCGCCAGCTGCTTGGGCTGACGGCACTGCCTGCCGCGTGCGTATCGTGCTACACCAAGACAGGCCAGTGCAGTTGTTGGCTTCTCTGAGGACGTTTTAGAAGTTGAGGAAGCGAGTTTGAATTTCGTGAAACTGTTCGCTAAGCGGCGCGCAACACGGAGAATAACCACGCCGTTGTTTCCGCAGATGGAAGCTGCTGAATGCGCAGCGGCAAGCCTAGGGATTGTCTTGGCTCACCACCGACGCTGGGTACCTATTGAAGAGTTGCGCCGTTGTTGTAGCGTTGGCCGAGACGGCTCAACAGCCGCGGATATCGTCAAAGGGGGGCGCGAGTTCGGGCTCAAGGTTAGCGGCTACCGACGCGACGTAGCCGAGTTGACGAACGGCAAGCTCCCCGCAATCCTCTTTTGGGAATTCAATCATTTCCTAGTTCTTGAGGGGTACCGCCCCAAGAACAAACTCCTCAATCGCAACGCTGGCTTTTATCTGAACGACCCGGCGAACGGCCGCCGTTTGATGAACGAAGACGAATTCAGTGCGGCGTTTACGGGTGTGGTGCTTTACGCTGAGCCGACCGCCGAGTTTCGGCGTGGCGGGAAACCGCCCGGGATCATTCGCGCTTTGTGGCCGTGGCTGCGAACCGTCCGCAGTTCGCTAGTTTACATGCTGCTAACTGGCCTGCTCCTAGCCGTTCCAGCGTTGGCTATCCCGCTACTGTTGCGCTTGTTCATTGACCACGTGCTGACTGGAAGTGAGCGTGCCTGGGGCAGCATTGTGATCGCCGCAATCGCCGCCGCCGGAGTGTTTGCGTATATCCTCACTTGGCTTCAGCAGTTTACCCTACGAAAAATCGCCGTCTCGCTTTCGGTGACCAACGCGGAACGCATGTTGTGGCGATTATTCCGTTTACCGTCACGCTATTTCGCCCACCGTTTCGCTGGTGATCTCACCTCTCGCGTGCAAATCGTCGACAATGTAGCACAAACCTCGGCCCGCTATCTCGTGGCCATCACTATCGAATTGCTGATGAGTGTTTTGCTGTTGGCGTTGATGCTAGTTTTCGATGTGGCATTGGCGTTGATTGTTGCGGCCATAGGCATAGCCAATGTCGTTGTGATGCGCCTTTTCAACCGTTTACGAACTGACGAGAATCGGCAAGTCAAAAGAGAACAAGCCTTGTTGTTGGGGATCGGTACCGCTGGTCTGCGCGACATTGATTCGTTGCGAGCATCAGCAAGAGAAGACGACTTTTTCGTTCGCTGGAGCGGATATCAAGCTCGTGAACTCGCCTCACGTCAGAAATTCGTTGAACTTGGTTACGTGATTGCTTCGCTACCGGCCCTGTTTTTGCTCCTCGGCAGCATCGCGGTACTTGGTTTCGGTGGCTGGCGAGTGACATCCGGCGCAATGTCCATTGGCACACTTATCGGCTTCTACATGCTTGCCAGCAACTTCTTGATTCCCATTGGCCGCTTTGTGTCTTTCGCGGACATTTTTTCAGTACTTGAAGCAGACTTGGCACGCATCAACGATGTGCTCGACGCACCCCTAGACCCGGCGCTCAACAGCGCAGCCAACGCAGACAACGCAACTCGCGAAACCGCCAGCGAGCCAGAGACTAGAACCAAGGTTGCAACGCTCAAAGGGCGGCTACGACTCGCTGGCCAGATTGAATTACACAACGTCACGTTCGGCTACCAAGCCAATCGCGAGCCACTCATAAAAGACTTCAACTTGACTATTCAACCGGGCCAACGAGTGGCCATTATTGGTGCCACCGGTTCCGGAAAATCAACTTTAGTGCGCCTCATCAGTGGGGAATACACCCCCCAAGCCGGCGAAATTCGTTTTGATGGAGTTGCCGCCGCAGAGATACCGCGCAACGTCTTTACTGGTTCGGTAGCCGCCGTCGACCAACACATTTTTCTCTTTTCGGGCACCATACGTGACAATTTGACAATGTGGAACCCCACGGTTAGCGACCAACAGATAGTCAACGCGGCGACAGATGCATTGATCCACGAGGAGATAATGAGCCGAGTGTCGGGCTACGACTCGGTTGTGACTGAAGCAGGCCGCAACTTTAGCGGTGGCCAACGGCAGCGTCTCGAAATTGCACGCGCGTTGGTAAACAACCCATCAATATTATTCCTTGACGAGGCCAGCAGCACCCTCGACACGATCACCGAGGAACGTATCGACGACGCGCTAAGGCGGCGCGGCTGCACCTGCGTGATCGTCGCTCACCGACTCAGCACCATACGCGATTGCGACCAGATCATTGTTTTGGATCGGGGACGCGAGGTGCAACGCGGTACCCACCACGACCTGCTCGCAGACCCCAGCGGAGCTTACCGTGCGCTTTTGGGCGCGCACGAAGCAGTCGTCCTCCAACCCAATTCGTTACCATGACCGAAGACCCCAGCAGAGCTGCACAAAACCCTAGGCCTGAAGCACCATTGCCCAACCCTGCAAGACTCGGGCTCGCAGAAATGGCTCAGAATTTCGGGCAACCGCTCGCCGTTGCTGGGAACCTTCCACTGTTTCTTGACAATGCCGAAAATGTTTATTTTGTGGAGCGAGGTGCGCTTGACGTGTTCCTCGTAGAACAGGTGGAAGGCGAGTTTGTTTCGACCTCCAAACACTTGTTACGCGCTGAACAAGGCCGCCTGGTTTTCGGGTTCGGTGAAGGCGATTCGCCGGTTGTCGTGGTGGCGAAAGGTCTACCCGACTCGAGTGTGCGCCAACTCACCATTAGCGAACTCGAACACCATACCAATAGCACCGAGTTGGCAGCCCAAGTAGACAAGTGGATTAGTGAGATAGCACGCTCGGTTGCGGCTCAAATCGAACCCCGCCCCCAACCCGACATGCTCATCGACGCGGCGCATTTGAACACGATTCTCCAAGTGGAGCGAACGCAAGTCGTTTCCATGCGTGCGGCTGGGCTCGTTTGGATGACCTCAACAAAAGGCGCTCTAACCTATCTACATACCGAGGACGTATCACGGGGCCGTAGCGGTCTGATCCCGCTTACCGCCGACACCTGGCTCAGCATCGAACCCAACGCGGTACTCCAGCCGCTAGCTTCGCTAGACCTCTTTGCACGCGGCGACCTATTTGTAGCCCTAACCGATTTTCATACGCACATTCTCAACGCTGAACACCTCAACCGTGTCCTTCAGATTGCAGACGAAGTCAACGAACAAGTCAGCAGTTCAAAGCACCGCCAACGCGATCATGAAAGCGCCCGAGCGGATTTGCACGCACTGCTCTGGCGCGCTCGGCCAGGCGCAGAAACCAACGGTTCGGAGTTGCTCGCCGTGCTCAAGATGATAGGCGAGCGAGAAGGCATCAGCTTTCACGCACCTCCTCGGCGCAACTGGGTTGGCGACCAACCCAACCTCAAAGAAATTCTTGAGGCATCCGCGGTGCGCGCCCGCAAGGTGCAGCTGTCGCCGGAGGACCGTTGGTGGCTTGGCGATAGCGGCACAATGCTCGCCTTCCGCAAAGACGACGGACGACCGTTGGGATTGTTCTCGGGGTCCACTGGGCACTACTACACCGTGGATGCGAATAGCGACAAAAAACTTCGGTTAAACGCTTCACGGGCGCGCCAACTAGCTGGCGATGCCTGGCTTTTCTACCCAACGCTGCCGAACAACAAGGCGATTGACGGCAAAGACCTGTGGAGGTTGGTGCGCCGAAGTGTCACCCAAGACGCAAGCCGCATCATCGTGTCTGGTTTAATTGCTGGTCTCTTGACCCAAGCACCGGCGATCGCTGTCGGTGTGTTGGTTGCTTCGGTATTGCCATTCGCCGCAAACAGCATGCTGGCGCAAGTCATCTTTGGTCTTGGTGCGTTCGCGATTGTTGGAGTGATGCTGAGGATGGTTCAAGGCACGGCACTGATGCGAACCGAAGGGCATGTTGCTTCGCGCCTCAGTGCCGCTTTGTGGGATCGTCTCTTAGTCTTGCCGTCCAACTTTTTTCGCTACTTTACTGCCGGCGAATTATCTGTGCGTATGACAACATTTCAAAACCTGCGAGATCAACTCTCCGGGGTGGTGGCCAACGCCTCTCTAAGCCTAATATTTTTGTTGCCAACGTTGGCGATCCTGTTCATTTACGACCCTGGTTTGGGGTTTGTCAGTGTTGCGATTGCGCTGTTCGCATTGGTCGTTTCCACCACCCTCGGTATTCGCCAGATAAGGCCACTGCGTCTTCGTTTCGAAGCGAGCCGAGCGCTAGCCGGAAACTTAGTGCAGTTCATTAGCGGCATGAGCAAGTTGCGCGTGGCTGGAGCGGAAGCTTCCGCTTTTGCTTCATGGGCACGCATTTACCGTGATCAACATTTAGCCAACATTGCGATATCAAGGCGTAATGAGCACTTGGCCGCATTCAACGCAGCATTGCCGGCACTGTTGAGCGCAGCGCTTTTCGCTGTTGCTCTCGCCCGTGACCCGGCAAGCCTTACGGTAAGCGACTTCCTAGTTGCGTATGCGGTTTCTATGACCTTCTTTGCGTCGGTAAGTGGACTTACCCGCAGTGTCGGAGCTATCGCCGCGGTACTCGTTGGCTATGAACAGGTGAAACCTATCCTGACCGCTCTACCCGAGGGTTGCCAAAAAGTCGGCGAAAGCATGACTTTGGCTGGCGAGGTGCGTCTTGATCACATCAGCTTTCGCTACTTTGAAGACGGCCCCCTGATAGTTGACGATGTGTCTATCCATGCCCGACCCGGTGAGTTCGTAGCCGTTGTTGGCGAGTCGGGAAGCGGCAAGAGCACCCTTTTGAGGCTCGCTTTGGGCCTTGAAACACCCACCAAGGGCGGTGTTTACTATGACGGGCATGATCTAGCCAATCTTGACAACCGTTCAGTGCGCCGACAACTTGGGGTTGTTACCCAAGACGGCGCGCTGCAACCCGGCAGCATTTTAGACAATATCTTAGGAATGGGCGAGGAACTCACGCTCGACGATGCTTGGCGAGCCGCTCGGCTTGCCGATGTTGAACGTGACATCTCCGAAATGCCGATGGAAATGTTCACCGTCATTGGCGAAAGTTCTTCGTCCTTTTCGGGTGGGCAGATCCAACGGATTCGTATCGCCGCGGCGCTTGTCAACAAGCCAAGGATCGTGTTGCTTGATGAAGCCACTAGCTGGTTGGACGCGCGCAGTCAAGCCGAGGTCATGGACAGCATCAAAAGCCTCGCCTCCACTCGCATTGTTGTCGCCCACCGCCTCTCCACGATCCGTTCCGCCGACCGGATTTATGTTTTGGATGCCGGCCGGGTTGTGCAGCAGGGCACTTTTTCAGAACTCTATGCCGTGGACGGCACATTTCGTAGATTGGTCTCACGCCAAATCAGTTAGGTTGAAATTGTGCATAGTGACACTTGCCGGCCACTTCGGCGTTGCGCGAGTTAGCGCCTCGTGCAAGAACTGCGATTGCAGCACCAGCAGGTTTTCTGCCACTTTTTCTTGGGGGGTCATATGCGACACACCAGGCAAAGGAAGCACCTGATGCGGGTAACCCGCTTCAAGCAAAGCCTGCGACAAACGCAAAGTATGCGCTGCGACCACATTGTCGTCCGCAAGACCATGAATCAACAACAGCGAAGGCACCTTATCTACATCAACATCAACAGGGCACTTAGCACCAACAGGGCACTTAGCACCAAAAAGCACATTGCTGCGCTGATAGTTTTGAGGATTTTGTTCGGGATGACCGAGATACCGCTCGGTGTAGTGAGTGTCATACAAACGCCAATCCGTGACCGGCGCACCAGCGATCGCCGCAGAAAACACATCAGGACGGCGTAACACTGCCAACGCCGCCAAATATCCCCCAAAAGACCATCCGCGGATTGCAACGCGGTCAAGATCAAGACGGGAATCAATCTCTGCCAACGCATAGAGCGCATCGATTTGATCCTCAAGCACCGGCGCGGCCAAGTCACCCCAAACCTCACGCTCAAATTTCGGGCCCCGACCGGGCGTGCCCCGACCATCGGTAACGACCACCGCAAAACCCTGATCAGCGAACCACTGCGCCACGTAAAACATCGACCGCGAGCGCAGTACTCGCTGTGCATGGGGCCCGGCATAGGGGTCAAGCAGCACCGGCAACTTAGCCTCTGAAGCCCCTATAGCTTCTGTGCTGCTTGACGCCGTGGTGTTGGGCAACAACAACGCCGTAGCTAGATCTCGCTTACCCACACGATGCATCGAGATCTTCAAGGAAATCTCTGGTGCCGCGTTGTGGCTGGAAATTCGCCCCTGCACACGCCCCGACCGCCACACCTCAACTTGGGCACCGTCAAAGGCCAAACTACGCTTGGCACGCACCTCCGTTGCGCCACCCCAAAGCGCACTAGCAACGCCCTCGCCAGCGACTGTGTATGCACCGTTCTCCCACCAACTCAGTTCACCATTCCAGTTGAGCGTGGCTACGTTCACCGAAGTTGGTTCTGTGCGAGCGGCAATCACGATGCCCGCATCGTGTACCTTGAGCACGCTGCACACCTGCACAGCATCACCAGTCAACGCTTTACCGTCCACACATAACCGTCTCGCTAAACCACGATCCTCAACAGTCACCAATCGGCCATCATGGAGGGTCGGCACACCCGCAACTAGCTCAACCCAATACTCATCGCCAATCTCATAACGCAGCTGACAATCGCCCGATACTGGATCGACATCAAGCACCCCGAGCCACCGTTGGTCACGGCTTTGTACGGTCAACAAAATCCCTTCCTGACACCATTGCGCGCCAGCCAAATATTCCCATTGCGCTGCATTGTCGGGTGGCTGCGCCGACCGCCAATCCACCTCAACTAAGCGGTCATCAAGGCTAATAATGGCTAAGTTCACCAGCGCGTTGGCACGACCAGCGCGAGGATAACGCAACTCTCGCGGTGCATCCCAAGGATTGTTCGGTGACATCATCCACCACTTATCAACCGACGACACATCCACCTTCGCCACCAGCAGAGCTGAACTATCCGCTGCCCACCAAAACCCTCGACTGCGGCCCATTTCCTCAGCCGCAATGAACTCAGCAGATCCCCAAGAAATCGTTGCTGTATCTTCACCGATTAGCGACGTGTCTTTGTCATCAACCAACACCCGTAACTCACGCCCCGCCAAATACGCCAACTTCAAACCGTCAGGCGACAAACGCGGATCAAAGGCGCCCTGTGCAGCATCTAGCACACGGAGCTCGCCGCTGTGCAAGTCCACCCGAACCAGCCGTGATCCGGCAACAAAAACCGCAACATTAAGATCGGCATCCGCGTCGTAGGCAACTATGCCGCCACCAAGTTCACGTGCGCGCTCACGCCGCGACTGTTCCGCCGCGCTCAAATCGGTCAGATCGGTGTTGAGTTGAGTTGCGAGCGCCGCAGCATCCACAACCAAACGTTCAGTGCCAGTTCCCACATCAAAACACCACAAAGAATTGACCGCATCGGTCGGACCGCTTGAACGCAGAAAAACTACCCGCTCACCATCGGCTGAAACCCGCAAGTCTCGCGGAGAACCAAGAGTAAATCCGCGAGTAAGTCCATACTGGCGAGGAAAAGATTGATCACTCAACTGAGCGTGGCGCATCTAAGTATCATTAGCCGCTGCAACCACAAAAAGCACCCGCACAAATCAGGAGGGATGATGCGAGAACACCGAGGAATTGTCAACTGGGGGATTTCTTCCACGGGAAGCATTGCATCTCAGTTCGCTAAAGCGTTTCGCAACCTCAACGGTGGACGGCACAAAAGGCTTCGTTGAATTCCCCGCACCGGTACACGCCACCCACACCGTGATCATGCAAAACGCGAGTGGACGCCAGGAGATCAACAAAGCACCGGCATCGTTGCGCTATCAAGTGGAGGAAGTCCACCGTTGTTTGGCTGGCCGCGAACAGCAAAGCCGGCACATGCCTTGGGCAACAAGTCGGGCCCTGATTGCCCTATGCGATAAAGCACGAGCGCAACTCGGAGTTCGTTACCCAACCGAATCAGCATCCTCGGCGCAAACCACCTGAACAACCTCAAACTCCGAATCCGCCACAAGCACTCCCCTACCAGCAACATTGCGAAGCGCTAGGCGCGCTGGCAGCGAAACTCCTAAAAGATCGCCGTCAATAGGGTCGGGCCTCAACAAAATACCAACCTTTGATGCGCGTATGTCGACCGACCAATGACCGTATGCAGAGCGCAACTGGTCGGGTTTCGCCGCCACAACAAGATGCACACCTGCCGGCGGTGACGCTACAAGTTGCGCTAACTGACCCGAGGGGTCAGCCACACTAAGACAATCGTCTACGAGCACCAAAAGCGGGCCAGCCGAAATCTCCTCCCCAAGCGCCTCAACGCCCACGAGCTTACACCCGGTGCGCGCTGCAAGCTCGCCAGCGCTTTGCGTCGCATCGCCAACGATCACACAACGACCACCACAAGCTGAAGCGATCGCAATCAAAGTGTTGCTGCGGCCCGAGCGCGCCGGACCCAAAATCAAGGCATGCTCTCCACGATGCAAACGCATACGACTAAGGCTCAGGTCTCGATCACTAACCGCCACAGCCAGATCAGTTTCGGTCGACCCGACTCTGCCCCAAGCACCCGCTTGAGATTGCGTGATCACCGCCGCGAGCACCCCAACCCGGTGAGGTTTCACAAGCGGTGGGGCAGAGTCCTGTCGGGAAATTACCGATTCCTCAAGACTGGGCGAATCTTTGACGACTTGGGCGATCACACCGTCGCCAACACGCAACACCCTTCCGTTAGGGAAAGTCTCCGTGGGCACTTTCACACCGAACCGCAAAGCATCAGAGGTTTCCGCCAAACGATGCAACAATACAGTTCCCGCGGTTGCCGCTAACGCCACTGGTAGATCTGCTGCTCGGCGAACTGAGACAGCCACAACAACCCCAACCGCCGGGCCATCCGCCCAGATGCGCTCCAACGCCTCATGTACAGCCTGTTCACGAATCGGGTCATGGGCGCGGCCCAGGCCACCCAAGTCATCAATCACCAATAGCAGCGGTGGGGTTCGCTGCTCGTCAGCGCGACGGCGCGCAATCTCTTCATCTAACCAACGCAGCAAACGCACCCGGCGTTCCTTATCAGTAACCGTGGCAACGGTTCCGCAGTGCGCCAATCTGCCTAGTGAAGCGATCCCGCCACCGTCAAAATCTATCACCTGTAAATGCGCGGCGCAATCTCTTGCATCAGCGGTTACCGCCAACGCAGCCGTGGCGAGGGTAGTGGTGGCGCCGGTACCGGGCGCACCAACCACCACTAGGTGACCATCGGCTAAGGTCCATCCAGAAACCGTTTGCCTTTGCTTGTCGGGTTCGTCTACTAGCAACCACCCCGCAGACACCTCCCCGGAGGCTGGGGCCCGACACGCTCCAAACCAGTCACCCAACTGAGCACGGCAAATATTCTTGGGCAAGGCTGGAGGCCAAGGTGAACGAGGTGCCTGGCCATCAACACGACGATGGGCGGCTCGGATCGTGGTCACTAAGCGCCACAAATCGGTGGGGCCTTCAAGGTTGCTTGCCGCGGTTTGCACACTGCGTACACTAACACTTGCTAAACTGCGCGAATGGCCAGTCGCCAGCGCCGACTGAAAGGGTGTGATCTCACCAGGCCCGAAGCGTGCTATAGCTCGGCCCGGCCGGTTGCGGGGAATCCCAGCAGCATCGCCCACATCAATAATGTCGACCGATTCCCGCGGATCAGAAACCCGCAACGCGATCCGACAACTCGCGTTGGCACGAATATCGTCGGTGACCACACCCGTAGGACGTTGCGTGGCAAGCAGCATATGCACCCCGAGGCTGCGACCCCGCTGCGCGATACCTACCAGAGCATCCAGAAATTCCGGCAAATCAGCCGCCAAAGAGGCAAACTCATCAACCACCACCAACAGCCTCGGCAAAGGCTCACGCAAACTTTCCTCGGCACCGTCTTGCGCCGAGGAAAGCCGAAACGCAGCTAAATCCTCGGCACCCACCTCACGTAGCCGCAACTCGCGATAACGCAACTCTGCTTCTAAGCAACGCAACGCACGCGCCGCCAACTGTTCGTCAAGATCAGTTACCAAACCAGCCACATGCGGCAGGTCGGCACAACAATCAAACGCCGCGCCTCCCTTATAGTCGACTAACACCATCGCCACATGATCGGGATCATGTGAGGCAGCCACACCAGCAACGAACGACCGCAACAACTCCGACTTGCCAGCACCAGTCGTGCCACCAATCAACACGTGAGGCCCATCAGCAACTAAATCCAACATCACCGGACCTTGTGCATCAACACCGATCGGTGTGGCGATATCGGCACTGCCTTGGGTTCGCCGCCAACGCCTCAGAATCTCAGTTTCGTCATCTCCGCTTATTCCGAGCAAACTCAACAACCCGCAAGCCACTGGTACACCGGCACCAAGTAGCGGCAACTCAGGGTCATCAAGACGCGCCAACCGCCGCGCAGCTTGGCGCGCTAGCACTTCTTCAACCCCCCAACCCAAAGCAGTTCGCACCTCTCGATGATGGCGAGGATCTAGCAACTCTAAACGACCCAAGTAATCGACCGTGACCACCAAATCACAGTCCGCCGGCAAACGATGCGCGTCTTCCACCAAAACAATTGCCGCACAGCGTTTACTACTGAGCAACCTCCGACCAACGGTGAGGCGACCCTGAAAGGGGTCGGCACCATCAATCACCGCAAGCACACTACGATCGCTGTTGATTGCCAACAATGCATCGGCGGTAGCAACATCGGCCGTGGACACAACGGTTGCGCCACGCCTTGCGGTGCCATGATCCGCTGTGTGCGGTAGCCACCGACACCAATCCCAAATCATCGGGTCGTCAGCACCAACCGCTACCGCCAGGTCTGCCGGGCCGTGATGCACCACCGCCTGCAACAGCAACGCCCGAGCAACCGACAACGCCGCGCTGCGGTCGCCTAGCAAACCAATCACTTGGCCAGCCGACAAATCCACTTCTAAGGGCACATCACTCATCGGTGGCAGTTGAGCCACCAGCACACTTGCTTGGCTCGCCGGGGACTGGCCTTGCGAAGTTAGCAGTGACGGCGCGAACGCTTCATCGCTCGCCCCGACAGCAACCCGAAACGCATCGGGATGCTCGCCACGACGCTCCCAACAATGCACCGAAGGCCCCTGGGCACGGCGAATTACCTCGGCCGGGTCTGGATGCAAACTTCGTCGGCGTGCCATCTCTGCGACTCGCCGAACCGGCAACTCGGCAGCCAAAGTGGCCAACTCTGCTTCCATTTCAGCGACAGCAAGACGGTGGTCTCGGCGATTGCGACGCCGACGTTCCCACCACGTGCCAATCGTGACAACGGGCCCAAGCGCCGCAAAAACCGCAAACAACGGACTCAACACCAGCGCGATCACCAAACCAGCGATCACTGGTAAGACGATCCCGGCTACCGACAACGGCTCAGTCTTGGCCAACTCAGGCGCTTCTGGGGGCACGATCAACTCGGGCGGGGCCACGTCGGGCAGGCAGCGCGGCGGTCGGTTGAATGGTATTGTCCCACCTGCTGCGCCCAACGCATTGACAACTGCGACGGGTCGATCATCGCAGGGTGCGCGCAGCATTATTCGGGTTGCGCCAGCACGCACAACTCCACCCTTTGGCAATACCACGGGTTCGCCCACGGGCACTTCATGCCCATCAACACTGGTGCCGTTGCGCGAGCCATGTTCAAGGATTTCGTTGACCGAGATGCTGCATTGTCGACGCGATACGGTCGGGTCTAACAGCGGTAAACCGGCTTGGCTATCGCGCCCCACCAATACTGCCTCGGTTAATGAAAAACAGTGCGCCCCACCAGCACGGATGCCGCCCACAATAACGAGCATCCGTGCCGTGGGACTCGGTGCTGCTTGGGGAGCCACGGACTCAAGCACCGAACCTTCGCAAAGAGCAACGCCAGACAATCGACTTTCAAGGCTGATCGGTTGACCGTCAAGAACTAACGGCCCCGATATTCCTAGCGCAGTCTGCAAGTCTTCAACTAGCGCGTGCCGATCACCGAATTCAAGTTCGACGATCCGCTCGCCAGCTTCAGAACGGTAAACGATACGCACAGTGCCCTTTGCTTAACGTTTCGTGTCCAATGCAGCTTTGCGGTAAGCCTGAAAGCGTCAGACGGTGTCTAGTGCGGTTACTCCAGCCTGGAGTTCTTTGCTGATAAACGCTGAATGCTCCCCCAGCGCTTCAGCTAGGTTCATCAGGTTTGGACGGAACTCAGTGTTCCAAAGTTGATGGAACCGATCCGCACGGTTGCCTTGCCAAGTGGTGCTTTCAAGCCCAGACTGGATAGCCCTGATCACATCCTGCACCGCTTGTTGCTGCCGAGCAAAATTGCCCGCTAGCTGTTCCATTTGTGACTTGCTCATGATTAGCATGTCGCCCGCCATTTGCGTCCTCCTTGGTCGCTTGTTTGATATTTGAAGTTGGGGAAGGTATAGCGCATATCTCCGCCAACACCAATATTACATCAGAAAAGTTGAAAAGCAACTAGATATTAAGATTTTTTGAACGGCACAAAAGGAACGGCGAACTCCATCGGTGGCTGCAACATGTCGGCCATGATGGTCGGTGAATGGTCAGCAAGCAGTGTGTGGGGTGTTGATGCATAACAAAGCGCAGCTCCCACGCGACAAGCGCTGGGGTGACAACCCGTCCACCTTCGCCTTCCGGGAACTTGGAGCCCTACTCGTAAACGCGCCCTTCGCGTTTTGGTGCGGAGTCGGTAAGAGGAAAGTCCGCGCTTGAACACGAAAGATCCTACAGAATCGGCGTTGTGACTTGGGGTCGCAGTTCATCCATGCGTTACCGAGTGGCTTTTCTTGTGTCACCACAATTACGATGGCGTTTTTGATGAACGGGTATGAAGTCCATTATGTTCCAATTAGCTATAGCGGCGTTCTGGTAGTGCTAAGTTTCATTGACTTAGAGATACCAGCCGTTACGGGTTGCAAGTGATCCATGTGATGTTGTCATATGATCCGCTGTGTATGGCGGTAGGGATTGCTTCTGCCCTAGGTGGCTGGTGTTTTTCTCGGTAGGGTTTGTGTGTTATAATTGCATTGTTGTAGTCCGTTTTGTGTGGGGAGGTTTTTGTTGTGACTGTGGGTGTGGAGCCGTGTCAGGCTGATTTGTTTAAGGGAACCGGGTTTGTGGGGGATCGTGTTGGGCAGCGCTCGGTTTTTTCTTTGCTGGCGCGTGAGGGGCCTCGCTTGTTTG
>MKWU01001501.1_pt1 | contig 39788 bp, 47 predicted proteins | sample 809101 | NCBI WGS metagenome assembly MKWU01 (sample SAMN05860141, study PRJNA318959) | sponge metagenome | host: Aplysina aerophoba | place: Slovenia: Piran, Adriatic Sea, Gulf of Piran | collected 2013-05-07
ACCCCACCGTGACCGCAGATCGAACAGTGCCGCCCTTCGGTGCGGAGAGGAAGGACAGGCCGAGCGGGGGAGCGAGCGAAGGCCGAACAGCGCACGGGGCGGGCTGGGACGCACACGGCCCGTCAACCGACGCAGCAGAGCCGCTACAGAATGACGCGGGAAACCAGCGACGATGAGCTGACGATACCGAGACAGGGCAGACGGCACACACCGGACAAGCACACGACGCGCAGACCCCCGCGAACAACATCCAAGCCAGTATCGCGTACGCTCCCGTCACATCGCTGGTGAGCACACGGCCCATCAGAAGAGCACGGGGGGGGGCGAGCAGCGGACGGGGAGGTACCCGGGGGGATGGGGGAGCAGCGCAGTTGGGTGGGCGACAGCCCCCGGACAGGGCGGCCAAGAGAACCGCTATCATACCGACGCGTCAGCCGCCCCCAGCGAAGGCCCGCGAAGCGCTGCCGCAGCGGCGCCTGAGTCCACCCAGCCAACTACTACGATTGCCCCAGCGAAGGCCCGCGAAGCGCTGCCGCAGCGGCGTCTGAGTCCACCCAGCCAACTACGACGAGCGCCCAAGAGACTACCCCCCGGACAAGGCGGCCAAAACAACCGCTATCATACCGAACCGTCAGCCGCCCGCTAAGGAGGCCACCGCGCACTACACAAGGCCAAGGCCCCAGCCATCACACGACGGGCCGAGCGGCTAAGGCGGAGCGCAGGAGACCGGGCCCCAAGCCACTGGCCTACCCGCCACGACCAAGACAGAGAACAAAGCCACTGTGCTCCCATGCTCCCACCATCACCACCACCACGACAGAAGGGGTCGGGGGCACAAGACTAGGAAGGGTGGGCAGAAAGGCGAGCCAGCACCACCGCCAAGCCCGTAGGGCCAAGAGGACCGTTGGCGCAGCCTGTCTCGACGCCGCAGCCCACCCAGCCAATTACGACGATTCCCGCCGTTGGAGCGCCGCCCCTCGCCCCCGTACAGCCCGTAGGGCCGACCAGCCCGTCAGCGGCAAGGGCCGCACCACCCGAGCCGCGACGGGATATAGGCGCAACGGAGGTAGGACAACGCCAAGGCAACACACGACGGGCGCTAAGGCCAAGGCGGAGCGTAGGAGACCGGGCCGCAGTCCACTACCCTACCAGCCACGACCAAGACAAAGAACAAAGTCGCCACGGCTCCAAGCCGCCATCGCCACCACCACCACGACCGAAGGGGCCGGGGGCACAAGACTAGGAAGGGTGGGCAGGACGGCGAGCCAGCATCACCGACAAGCCCGTACGGGCCAAAACAACCGTCAGCGCAGCCCTCATTGCCCATCGGCCCGATGAGAACGCAGCAATGCCGGGCGGCGATGGGGGGAAGGAGGGCCGGGGAGGCCAGCGGCCCCGTTCCGACGCACGAGGGCGGCGCTGGGGGGAAACGGGAAAGGGGAGCGCGGCCCGCTAAGCTCACACCGTTAGAGTGCCGCCCCCTACCCCCGTACAGCCCGTAGGGCCTACTAGGCCGTCAGCGGCAAGGGGCGCACCACCCGAGCCGCGACGGGATATAGGCGCAACGGAGGTAGGACAAGGCCAAGGCAACAGACGACGGGCGCTAAGGCCAAGGCGGAGCGCAGGAGACCGGGCCCCAGTCCACTACCCTACCAGCCACGACCAAGACAAAGCGACCAGCACAGCCGCTTAGGCTCTCTTCCTTCGCCGGACGAAGAGGCAGCAGGGGAAGGGGGCACAAGACTAGGAAGGGCGGGCAGGACGGCGAGCCAGCATCACCGATAAGCCCGTACGGGCCAAAACAACCGGCAGCGCAGCCTCTTGATACGAGCCGCTGTACGCCATTCTAAGCGCCGATCTGGCCAATAGGCCCAGCAACAAGGCCTATGCGCCGATCTCACAGGGACGCCCCCAATACGCTCCCAGTAGCGCCGATTCTCCAAGCCCCTTCACCACAAGCTCTCTGGTAGGTCTGGATTACAGGCCCCTTACTCCGCCCCGTACGGGACTATTGCTGTCGAGGGATATGGAACAAGCCCCCGTCGAGTCGGGCATAATAGCGCCGCTTATCCACATCACTATCCACGTATCCACGCCGCTGGTTAGCCTTCTCCATTAGCCGCTCGCCCCGGATAGGGTAAAGAGTATCCTTGTCCGGGCTTTATGGGTCTTCCATTAGACGCTCGCCGCTGATTAGCCTTCTCCTCCAGCCGCTCTCCCCAATCTTCTGGCAATGGATCGCCGAACATGGATATATCGCCGCCTCTACAAGAAGCGCTACAATAGCGCTGGTTTGGGTGGACGCGCTTGAAATGCTCATTGCACCATTCAGAAGCGCACTCTATCCATACTTCCTCTGATGGGGGCTTATTGCGCCGATACTGGGCCGCATTCCTACAGGTAGCCGAACAGAATCGGTGGTTATGGCTCCACTTCTCAAAGCGCTCTGTGCATCCTTCATTGGCGCACTCTATTACGGGATAGTTAGGACCGTTCTCTATACGACGCAGTCTTTTCCTACAAGCATCGCTACAGAATCTCCTACGCCTTCCCTTTGCTGGCTGGCTTATTAGAACGCTACATCCTTCGCATTGGGTCATCATTAGACGCCTCCTATTAATGGACATAATACTACGTAATCTAACGTAATCCAGCAATTAACGCCCATCTTGCTTCACTAGGCATATTGCCCAGGTGCTTTCCCTGCGCGTGCGCGTGCGCGTTATATACACAATATTGTGTAATTTACCATTTTGCTTTTCTATACGCGTGCGTGCGTAGGGTATCATATGCCTAGTGAAACAAAACGGGCGTTAATAGCCTAAATCCGACACTAACCAGTGTATCTTTGTCCCCACAGCCCCTCCTCCGCTTCTCTCCACCAAGATTGTATATACGATTCATATACAGGAAAAATCCCCGATATCTACATCAAAATTCGTAGATATGCACTAGACGTGCGGCCATTCTCGGCCCATTCCGTTGCCAAAACGGCGATATTTTGGCCAAAAAGATGGCCGAATTCTCTCAAAACATCGCCAAAATCGACGAAAACTGATAAAATTCGCGCCTCTCTTGCAGCCTTGTCACCCTGTTTCGCTCCTTTTCTGTTCTAAATCACTCATTATATTAGAGGAACCTCTAACAGGACAGAGAATCCATGGCCATCTCACTCGCAACCTCTTTCCCCTTCAACGCCGATGGGGTCGCCGTCGTCGTCACGCCGGACGACCTATCCGAATCCTCTCGCGCTGCTGACATACGGGACGTCAACCTCCGCCGTCGCCTCATCACCAACGCCCGCGCCGCGGCTCAGGCTTATACCGTCACGCTCACCGCCGGAGCCGACCAGCGGATTAACTTCGTCTCCATCATCGACCCCAACGTCACCGGTCAGGCCACCATCAACCTGCTGCCGACCGCTGGCAACCAGGTCATCAACAACGGTCAGACCGCACAGGCTCTCGTCTCTGGCCAGTCGGCCCACCGGCTGTTCGCGCAGACCTACACCGGCGTTCGCCGCATACAGGTCGTCTTTCCCCAGGTCGCGGCCAGCCGTCGCCTCGAGACGGCGCTCATCATCGCTGGTGAGCTCGTCAGCCCGCAGGCCCTTCCCCAGTCCGTCCGCATTAACCTCGGCCGCTTGCGCTTCGAGCGCCTTCCGCGCGGCATCCAGATACCCTCCAGCAGCCGCGCCCTGTTCCGCGAGGTCAACATCACCTGGACGGCCCTTTCCCGGATCGAGCGCGACGAGCTTCGCGACCTCTACCGGGCCACCAACGCCACCTCCTCGATAGTCTTCTACGACGACACCCAGTCCGATGATGTCGTGTACGGGTTCGTGGACGGGCCGCTGGTGATCACGGACCGTCAGTTCAGCGACTACAGCGACGCCCGGCTCCGCTTGCAGGAAGTGGTACCCTCAACCTGATGGCCGACCACTACCCCCGCGCGTTCATCCCGGACCGGGCCTTTAGTGTCGTCACCTCGACCCTGTCCAGCGGCTCCTTGACCGAGACCGTCGATGGGGAGGAGCCGTCCGTCAAGGAGAACCTGGCCAACTTCGACCCGCTGCTGCGCTTCTACACCTCCGGCCTGGACGTAGCCAACGCCATCACGTGGAACATAGAGCACCTGTCAACCACCGACCGGCCCATCAACGCCATCGCCTCCCTGTTCTACCGGCTGTCCGCGCAGGCCGTCGCCGTGCGCCTCCGCAGCAGCACCGGTGCCGTGGAAGAGACCGTCCCCATCGTCCAGCTCGACCTTTCCGGCATCCCCTCCCTGCGCGTTGACGAGGCCACACAGACCAGAGACCTCCGGACCATCCGCTACCAGATAGCCCAGCCCCGCTCCTTCCGCACCGTCGTCGGCTTCGTCCAGCCCGGCCAAGTACAGCAGCTCGGGCGCGAGATACGCGGCTCGCTCGAGCGCCGCCAGAACCGCTCCCGCGTCGTCGACCCTTATGCGCCGCCCATCCGCCAGGGCGAGTACTCCGTCTTCCGCTACGTGGCCTTGGACGCGGCTGCCGCCGACCAACAGCTCATCGAGCAATGGGCGTCGCTTCCCATCCTCATGTTCGAGATAGAGCGCGGCGACTGGCGCATGGGCTCGGTGGCCATCAGCGGCACGGAGCGGGCTGGACTGCGCTCGGACGTCGACTTCACCTTCACGGAGATACTGGTGTGACCGTCGAGATACTCGTTGAGATAGCCGCCACGCCCAATGTCACGCTCCGGGGCTCCGACCGCCGCAAGGTGCTCGAAGACGGCACCAACTACGGCAACTTCACCGTCCACGACGCCTCCCTGCGCCAGTCGGCCAACGAGTTCGGGCGTCCCGGCCGTCGCCCCACCGACTGGCTCGACGTCTCGTTCGCGGACATAGACGCCCTCCACGACACCTACGACCTGTCCGGCAAGGCCGTTACGGTCCGCATCGGGCAGGGCAACAGCCCGGATGATTATCGCAAATCCACCGTCGGCAACCACGCCAGCTCCGTCTATACCTGGCGGGGCTTCGTCCCCACCAACTGGACGCCGTCGCCCAGCCGCGACGGCAGCCGCTGCCGCCTGTTCCTGTCCGGGCCGCTGTGCTACCAGTCCTTCCCCATCCTCACGGACCTGATTGACTCCGATAGCGCGCCGGAAAGCACCCGCGGCCTTCCGTACCCCATCCTGTTCGGCGACAGCGCCGCCCGCTCCATCTCCGCGGAGCTGTTCCCCATGAACTGCATAGGGCGCGTCGGCGGGGCGCTGAGCTGGGCGCTGGGCAACCTGCCCCTCACCGGCGGCCCCAACATCTTCGGGGAAGTCTTCTTCAATCCCTACACCGCCGAGGACAGCTACTCGGATGACGTGGACGAGGACAGGGCGCTGTGGATCGGGGCGCACCGCGAGGACAGCCAAGGCGACAGGATCGAGCATAACGAGGAGACGCTTTTGTGGTACGCCGGCAGCGGCATCACCACCACGGCGGCTCGCCCACTGCCCGGGCTGGCCGCCAACGAGCTCGTCGGCGAGGCCGGACAGGTCATCTACTGGCTCTTGCGCTACAAGGCCAACCAACCCGCCGCGGCGCTCGACGCCCACGGCCTTATTGCCGCGGCCCCTTTCCAGTTTCGCGGCGGCGTCAACATCTACACCTTCATCGAAGGACCGGAGGAAGTCGGGGTGGCCGCCGGGGAGATAGCCGACGAGTACGGGGTCATCATCCGCCAGATAGACGGCAACAGGAGGCACGGCCAAGCCAACACCCCCGCCGGGGAGGAACCCGTCTGGTCGGTGGCCGACCGCTTTGTCCTCGAGCCGTCCGCCGATGACCTGCGCCGACCCGTTGACCCGGGCTGGCTTTTGAAGAATCCCGCCGGTGGTGATGACATACGCATCCTCGGCCCCCACCCGCTGTACGCCAACCGCGTCAACGCGCCCTTCGGACAGTACCCCTTGGTCCTCAACGCCGAAAGGCGGCAGCTCTACGCCAACAGCACCACCATCGACAATGCCGCCGACCAAGAAGAATTCGGCATCATCGAGGATGAGCGGCGCTTCCGCTGGTGCTCCCAGCCCGACCGCCAGCTCGCCCGCACGCGCTTCGTCGAGGGCCTCGGCTCCGAGCGCTGGTCGCGCTGGACGGAAGAGGACCCGGTCGCGCTGTTTGGATTCTCGCTGCGCCTGCCGATGGGCGACGTGCTGCCGGGCGACCTAATTGACTTCGGCTCCGTCGCCGATGAACGCTACTACCTCGTCGAGGAGACGCAACTGGACTGGGGCTCGCGCAGCCTCGCGGTGGTGGCCGCCCGCATCAAAGACCGGGAGGAGGCCACCTTCACCGAGACCTATTTCTCTCAGGTCTCTCAGGCCGGTCAGCTCTTCCAGACTCGCGACAACTACCCGCTCCGCACCGAGAACATCATCGTCGCCACCCCGCTGGCCTCCGACCTGGTCACTGGCCACGCCCGCGTGTACGACCGCCTGTTGGCCTCCTACTACCGCCTCTTGGCCCTGGACGGACACCGCATCTCTGGACTGCGCGTTAGGATGACGGCCAACACTAACAGAGGCTGCCGGTTTCGCCTCTTCTCGTCTCAAAACGCCCCGCCGCAACCCGCCTCCCCTTGGCCGGGATGGAACAGCGTGTCCGGAGCGACCCTGCTCAGAGACAGCGGCAGCTTCCAGCCCGCCGGCGATGTCTCCTTCGATTACACCCTCACGCCCGCCCAAGCCAACGGCCTCGACGGTGCGTACCTCTGGCTGACCTGCGACTGGCAATCCGGTGCTACGGCCAGCTCGAGGGATGGCCGGATGCAGCTCGATGTGACCTATGAGACAACCTGATGGCCCGTTGGTTTCATCCCAACGAGGTGATTATCACCCGTTCGAGTGGCCAAGACCCCGATGACGTTGGCGGCGGTCAACTCAATGACCTTGAGCGCTTCGACTCGGACGAGCCCGCCGGTGGTGATGACCTTGAGCGCTTCGACTCGGACGAAGCGGCCGGCGGTTCTAACCCTATCCTTGAGATTCAGAGGCGCCAGGCGGAAGATAGGCGTCGAAATGAGGCCGACCGTCGTCGCCGTGCGGCTATAGAAGCCTACGAGGAACAGGAGCGCAGACAACGCGAACTGAGGGCGCGAAGAGAGGCCGAAGAACGTCGGCGTCGAATCGAAGCGGAACAACGGCGAACACTGGGCCAGCCCCGCACCCCTTCTGGTGATGACGATGATGATGAGGAGGAACGTCAGCGTCAAGAAGAGGAAGATGAACGGCGCGAACGGGAGGAAGAGGAGCGCGAAGCTGAACGGGAGCGACGGGAAGCCGAAGAGGAACGGCGACGTCTTGAGGCTGAGGAGGAAGAAGACCGGCGGCGGGAAGCGGAGCAGGAACGCGAAGACCGCGAATTAGAGGATCGTCGTCGGCGCGAAGAGGAGATGCGCCGTCAGATTGAGGAACGGCGGCGGCGCGAGGAACGGGAACGGCGCGAGGAAGAAGAGCGGGAACGGCGCGAACAAGAAGCGGAACGGCGGCGGCGCGAACAAGAGGAACGAGAGCGTCGCGAACAAGAACAGCGCGACCGAGACCGGGAGGAGCGGGATAGACTGATCCAGGAGGAGGCCGACCGCCGCCGGCGCGAACGAGAGCAACGCGAACAAGAAGAGCGCGAACGACGTGCACAGGAAGAGGCCGACCGGCGACGACGTGCACAGCAGGAGGCGGATAGACGGCGGCGCGAACGACGGGCACAGGAGGAGGCGGACCGCCGGCGGCGTGAACAGGAAGAAGAAGAGGAACGGCGGCGTCGCGAGGAAGAAGAACGCAGGCGCGAAGAGGAGGCCGAAGAAGAACGGCGTCGCCTGCAAGCGCTGGAAGATGAGATACGACGCCGCCAAGCAGCGGAGGCCGAACGACGCCGCCAAGCGGAAGAAGACCGGCGGCGCGCCGAAGAGGAACGACGCCGACAGGAGCTTATAGAGCAAGAGATTCTACGGCGTCAACAAGAGGAAGAGGATCGGCGGCGCAGACAGCGTGAAGAGGATGAACGTCGCCGTCAGATCGAGATTCAGCAAGGAGGAACGTTAGGCCAGACCCCCTCGGACGACGATGATGACGACGAGGATGAGAGCCCGGGTGCCAATCCCGCTGGCTTCATCGCGGCCAAGCCCACGACAGTAGATGACGACGACGACGTTGAATTACAGGTACGCTATTCTGACCTTGTTTCCACCGTCTATGGTCGCCCCGACTGGCCAGTCCACGAGAGCGAGATTGAATATGTCATTGTTCTTTATCTCCAAATCCTCCATTTGGATATTGATCCCCGCAACGTGGTCATCATATACGATTACGGCGACCCGGGCGGTACTGGCAGCGGTGATACCGGTGGCACTGGCAGGAGCGATGTTCCTGGTAGCGGCGATACCGGTGGCACTGGCGATACCGGTGGCGGTGGCGGCACTCCGGTTGACGAAGATCGGCCCGATCCTTCTTTCGACGCCTCCCCGGCCCAGCCCGACCTCTACTACTACGACCCGAACGTCGGACTCTACAGGATAGATCGCAGTGAGTTTTCCGACGGCGAAGGCCCCATCCCCCGCACGGAGTTGCCGGACGCCAGCACGCCCGCCGGACGCCGCGCCCTCGCCAACCTGTTCTCCAGCCTGCCGGATAACGTCTATTACGATCCGGAGATTGGGCACTTCATTGAGATAGACTCACAAGGCCGCCACGTCATTCAAGCGGACTTCTCAGACCACTTCGATACCGAAGGCCGTCCGCCCCGGGGTGCATTCGACAGCCCAAGGAACCCGCTCGGCGGATCAGATCCGACGCTCTACTTCTACGACTCTAACCGGGGCTATGTCGAGATAGACCGGGCGGAGTTCACGGACGGCACTCCGCCGATACCCATTACCGAGCTGCCGGACGACTCGACGCCCAATGGACGCCAACGCCTCGCCCAGATGTTCGCCACGCTGCCCGATAACATGTATTACGACCCGGAGATTGGGCACTTCGTCCAGGAACAGTCCGGTGGCCGCCACGTCGTCCAAGCGAACCTCGAAGGCTACTTCCCCGGCGGCGAACAGGTGGGCACGGACGACAATGGCAACCCGATATGGGCCAACATAACCCGCCCGGAAGACCGAACTGGCGACGGCGGCATCGATGAATATGATCCGGACACCTACGTCGGCGATATCTATTACGACGATACGATTGGCCATTGGATTGGACTCGATCAGCATGGCCGCCCGGTCATCGTCGATGAGGAGGGCTACCCCATCCCGCTCGAAGACCTCAACATCATCCCCCCGCAAATGGGCGTTCCCCGTCAGAGGCCCGGTGGCCGCGTTGATCAGGGCCCCATCGACATAGGGCAGCGGTTCTTCCCCTACTTCTACGACGCGATAGGCGACCGCTGGATAGGCATCGACCGCAACGGCGTCTTCTTCCTGATGGAAGGTGCTCCTGACTTCTCGTATGACCCGGCCACTGGATACTTCACCGTCTTGGACGAGACTACCGGCGAGTTCACCGTGTACGACATAGACGGCAATATCATTGGTGGCGACCCGGACGATGCGGATACGGACAACTACAGAGACTACGACCCTCGCCCATCGCTGGACCCGGCCGACTTCGACACCCCTATTGCTACGGACGCGCTAAACCTCGCCAACTCCATCCTCGGCATCATCCAAGGGGGCGTGACCGGTAGCCTGCTCCACGTCACCATTGGCATCTACTCCTATCAAGAAGGCGAACGCTTCGGCCTCATCATCGGATCGAACCACTCTGACGCGATTGACGACGACGACTACAACAGCGTCATCCCAACGGCCATCGCGGAAGGAAACGCCCTCAAAGAGAACCTCACCCACGGGGGCTTCCTCAACGTCGTCCCCGCGATAAGTCCCGCCGATGATAACGGCCAAAGCATCCCTTCCGTTGAGGTATGGTTCTTGCCCAACACCACTGAGTTCGTGCCGCCGCACCTCGAAGGCAGTAATCTCGAGTTCCTCATGCAGATCACCGCGCTGGTTGAACAGCGGTTGCGCGAGCTTTGTCCAGTCGTAACCGGCCGCATGCGCGATTCGATTGACACCCAACTGCGCCAGCCCCAAGGCTCTTTCCAGGGCTATGAGGTGGGTGCGCGTATCTACTACCAGCAGTTCGTTGGCTCTTACAGGGCTGCCGTCGATCAGACCATCCAATCGTTTGAAGCGCAGTTTGCTCAGCTACCCGTTCCCGTCAGCCTCAGCGTCACTACCATCTTGCTCGCTCCCCATGAAGCCAACACCTTCTCGACTGTCGGCACCGGCATACTGGTTTCTTTGGCCCCGAGGAACGACGACGGCTTCTTTGGCGATTTTGAATTCGACCCGGCACTTCAGGGAATCATTAGGCGCTTCTTTAACTTCCTTGGCATTTAATTTGTTGCTACTGCGCTGTATTGGTATCTTTGGAACGATTGAAACTAACGAAAGAAGGTTTTTCTCATGGCAATCACCATCGGAGTAGATGGCTTTTCCGTCGCGACCGATATAACCCGGCTCACCGGCGCTCAGTACTCGGCTGATACGACGCCCACACTGGACGAAGTGGAAGAAGCCATCGGTGACGCCTTCGCCATCATCTCGGCCCGCTTCGTTGCCATCGGACTGGGCGAAGGGCCGTACGACGACGACAACCTGCTCTCGTTGGCTCGGCCCATCTCGTCGCGCTTGGCCGCCTCACAGCTTCTTTTCGGTGAAGGAGACGTTGAACGCGGACAAGCCTACTTCGAGCAAGCGGAAAAACTACTCGACCAGGTCGGCGCTGAGGGTGGCCTGCGCTTGGCTGCCTCTGCCGAATCGGAAAGCCAGCTCGCTTATGGCAGCTTCGGCACTACTGGTGGCTTTGGTAGTGTCCCCGGCTCGGCCCTGCCCATCACCGTCGATGACATTTACCTGCTGGTCAAAGCGATAATCCACCAAGGCAACCGCATCGACCTCGACCACGACGACGTGACCGAACGCATCACCATCAACGCCGACCTGCAGGTGGAAGCCAACCCGGCCACGGACGACCAAGACGGTCAACTCTCTTCCATCACCATCAACGGCGTCAACTACAGGCTCGCCAGCCCGATGGAGCTCACCGCGCTGGAAGACCGCGTGGCGGCGCTGGAGCCGGTTGAGCACGTCGTGTACGTGGGCTGGTCTGCCGACAACATGGTCACTCAAGCTGAGTTTCAGATTTCCACGCGCTCTACGGACGAATCGACGCGCATACCCGTCTCTACGCTCGGCACCGATACCGGCTACCTGTTCTTCGGTGTCGAGTCGCCACGCGGCTACCCGCGTGATGTGTTCTTGGACGACAGCTCCGCCGCCGGTGCTTTCGTGCCGCAAGGCGGTGCCAGTCTTGTGGTGGACGGCCAAGGCTACATTATCGGTGTCTCGCGACGTCGCATGCCCACTAACCTTGCCGGTCAAACCATCTCTTTCCGCTACGGATAATCATGGCCCTCTCCCTCTCCAGATTCCTCTCGACTCTCTGTCAAAGTGTCGAGCATGCCGTCCACGATACGACGCGCCATACCGTTGGCTCTGCCAAACGAGCACCCGAAGAACTCGGCTGCGAGATAGACATAGCCGGACAGCCGCTCAAGGTGGAGGGCGCGGCCAACCTGCCCAACTCCTCCATGCGCCCTTCTGAGGTTACGTTGCAGACCAAAGCCTACCTCGAAGAAGACGAGGATGGCGACATGTGGGTGCACCTCAAGAATGGTCTTTTTCGTAAGTTGCCAGAGATAGACGTAGAAGTTAGCTTTGAGGCTACGAATCCACTTGAGTCGCTTGAGCTGGCGCGTGAACGTGCCAACGAAGTGAATAGAGAGCATATAAACGACCACCGCGCTAGGGTGGCTAAACAGGAGAAAGACGATGGCCGGGCCAAGCAATGAGGCACTTGTTGATAACATGTCCACCGCCTTCGGCACGCTGGCTGCCAAGATAGCTGAGATAAGCGGAGCGCTGCAGGACTCCGACACTAACGGTCAGATCAGACACTTAGCGAATTTCATTCAGCCGCTTCTCAAGGCGCCGAATATCGAGATCCATCAGATCGAGTCGATGCCTGAGCCGTTTAACGACTTGCACCGCATTTCATCGCTGCCGCCCATTGAAGCGGTGGAGGCGCAACGCTTTGAGTACGACACTGCCGAATTCGATTTTGAAATGAACATCGGATCCCACACCGAAGACAAGTCCGAGACCGGCGTCAATGCTAAGACAGAAGCTGGTGTCTCCGGTGGCTGGGGCCCCGTCTCGGCTCATGCCTCTATGTCCTGTGAGGTCACCCACAAATCCGAGCAAACCAGAACCACGGATATGACGGCTAAGATCTCTATGAACCTCAAAATGAAGAGGGGCGCTTTGCCGGAGGGACTGGCCAAAGCCATCGACCAAGCCTCCGAGTTCTCGCGCATGGCCAACGAGGCCCGCATGATGATCTATGGCGCTCAGGTTGAGGTCATGAAGCAGAAGGCGCTCAGCGACTCTAAGGCGGTTGAGCAGGCCGGTGAGTCCGCAGCCAAGGCCATCGAGGCTGATGGCAGCGGTGAGCAAGCGCCCGATGGCGGTGGTGATGCTGGTGGCGGCGGCGAATAGCCTCCGCGCTGAACAGAGAAAGGCCCCGGTGATTCTCCTCTATCACCGGGGCCTTTCTATTGGCTCTACTTCAGTTTCAATCGCTTCACCCCTTCAAGCCCTCCGCGTTCTCGTCGATCACAATCACCCGCTGAGCTATCTCCTCGGCCCTCTTTTTCAATTCGTCCACGTGAGTGAACCCGGCCGGCGATTGAAGCAGTAGCTCCCCATCCTCGTCGCGCAGCTGCAGCCTGATCCTGTCGCGCTCGCTGACGGCTGTGGTCAACAGCAGCTTCTTGACCGGCTTGCCGCCCATCCTGAACCACGCCAACGAGCTGCCCACCCCGAAGATGATGCCCAACAGCAACAGGATGGCGTACTCGATTAGGAAGAATTCCATCAGTAAGCTCATGGCAGTATCTCCCTGACATACTTCTGCGTCTGGTGGCATGACGCTGAGCTTGTCTCCGCGCACAGCGCTATCTCCGTCCGCGCCCACGTATCCTTGTCGGCGCGCCTGATGTGGCCAATACCGGCGTTGTAGCTGCCCAAAACGTATTTTAGCCGCTCTCTGGCCGGTCTGTTGGGCCACTGATCCCACAGCCAACGCAGATACCACGTCGCGGCCCTCACGTTCACGTCAACGTTAAAGAGCTCATCGACGTGCAGCCCCGCCAGCGCCGGTTCCTTGCTCTGGATCCATCTGAACGTCTCCGGCTCTATCTGCATTATGCCACGCGCACCGGCTGGTGATATGGCCCTCGCGTCCATGGACGACTCGACCTGAGCTATCCGCCGCAGCAGGTCTCCGGACACCGCCGGCTCGTCTTTGAAATAATGGTTGGCCCACTTGTCGAACACGTCATAGGGCCGACAAGACGCGAACAGGAGCAACGACAGTAGAATGAACCTGGTCATCATGCCCCTATATCACTTGCGGAAAGAAGGCATCCCGTGCGTTGAGCAGCGCGACCGCTACGTCCTCGATGGCCTTGAGCTTGTCGGGCGGATGACCGGCCCGCTCGTGCGTGTGTACGACGGCGGAGACGACCTGCTTGGCGTCCAAGCCCAACTGTACATAATGCTCGATGTCGCCGACGATCGGGCCCAAGATGTGGTGCAAATGATCTTTGACGTTCATGGTGGGTCTCCCTTCTGGATGTTGTTGGTGGCTGAGCTGTTGAAGCTATGCAACCCGCTTATCGCTTGCAACTTAATCCTCGCAGACGCAGTGGAAACTTTCGTCTTCGCTTCCGCAGGTCATGCACTTGACGCGCAATACGAATCCGCATAATTCGCATTCGGTGATGTCGATGTCTTCGGATTCGCAATGCTCGCACTTGTCGACTATCTCTAACGCCATGATGCGCCTCCTTTCGTTTACGGCCTTAGCCTCACCCTGTGGCGGGCGTAGTTACTCAATGCCGATGAAGCTATATACCATGCGTTGTTCACGCGCCCCATATAGACCGTTTCCCTTCCCGAATCTGAAATGTCAAAACCGGTCTCAGCGGCTGGGAACGTTAGAGCTATTGCATTAGTTGTCGAAGTGCCTCCGGATGTTATGTTCCCCGCATTTCTAAACAGGTCTGCCGGGAAATAAGCGGAAACCCATATCCCCCCATCCCCCAAAAGCGACAACTCCAACGTCTTCCTGTCATCCGCTGAAGATATAGCCCTAACGCTACCAGACATTAGGTTCCAAGCGTCATTTGTGTACGTCACGTCGCTCGTAGGTGTTCCTATTAGCGTTTCCGGTGATTCCGGCAAGAAGTCCCTGTTCCACGCCACCACCTGGAGAAAGAAGCGCGTGCTCTGGTGCGGATTCAGGAAGATGAACGCGCCGTAGCCCGGTAGAATCGTCGCCCCGCCCTGTGCGGTGGTGGGCCGTATGTCCGCTATGCCACCGCCTCCGAATGTTACGTTGCCCGAGTTCCCATAGTTCATTACGTAGAAGACCGACCCGGCTACGTCGTCGCGCACCCCCTCGCTGTTGATGAAGATGAGGTCTGCGAGAAAGACCGTTTTGGTCGTTGTTCCCGTGAAGACGAACGTCTTGCCGTTTATCTCGGTGTAGCGCTCCCTGTGCGTACTTCCCGCCGTGCCATAGGTGGCATCCGGGTTCTCGGTGAACTCCAATCGCGAGACGGTTGTGGGGAACTCCACCACGTCCTGCAGGACGGCCCCGCCTCCGCTGCCCCCGCCGCTGGGTAGGTCGCGCACGGCGGACGCTGGTAGCCTGTCGTTGCCCGATAGTGCCGATAGTGCCGTGACCATCTCCGCGCCGGTCTGGTCTGCTGTGGCCCCCGCCTCGACGCCTTGGAGCTTCATCCGCTCGGCGAACGTGTAGCCCGGACGCGCCGTGAGCTCCGATAGAATCGGAATCAGGAAGTCGTGCCTTGCAAGCGCTTGCCCTAACGCGTTATCAAATCGCACCTCTACCCTAAGCGCCGTCAGCCCGCTGATGGCTGTTTCTATTCTTGCCGTATTACCTGAGTTGATTGTTATAAGGTAATCGGTATCGCTAGCGACTATTGGTCTGCGACCAAAGGTTATGCCTTGAAATAATATCTGTATCTGCGTTGCGCCCGTCGGAATGGCGGTGTCATCCAGATGCAGCCTATAGAGTTGAATGCCTGTGCTTCCTGCTATCCATTCGTTTGGACTCATCAGGAAATCGCGGCTGTTGGCGGTTACCCTCGGTCGCATCGCGTTGATGCTGTCGAGGTTTACCTGCGCCGCTGCTCTGGCCGTGGCGTCTTCTCCGCTCCCCCCGCCGCTGGGTAGGTCGCGGATGGCGCTGGCCTGCAACCGCGCATTGCCTGACAGTCCCTCAAGCAATCCCACAATCTCGGTGCCGGTCTGGTCGGCGGTCGCTCCGGACTCGACGCCGTTGAGCTTGGTCTTCTCCGCGTCCGTGAACCGGGCTGCGGCTCGTGCGTTGGCTATGGCCGTGGCCGCCGCTGGCCCTATGGCCCCCGATTCGATACCCGATAGCTTCGTCCGCTCCGCTGCCGTGATGCCCCCCGGCGTGGCCGCCGAGACCACCGGAATCAAGAAGTCGTGCTCGGCGAGCGTTACCGCACTCGCGTTCTGATAGTGCACCTCGACCTTGAGCACTGTTGTCGTGCTGCGTATTGCGCGTGCTATCGTTCCGGCATTGGATGCGTTGATGGCTATGGTGTAGTCGGTATCATCCGCCGTCAGTGCTTGTCGATTGACGTTGACGCCGTGAATGGTCACTTGGATCTGCGTTGCGCCACTTGGAAATGCGCCTGCATCCAGATGCAGCACGAACGAACGGGCGTCGGTGGTTCTGACCCATTCGTTGGGGATGATCAGGAACTCTCGGCTGTTGTCGGCTATCCTCGGGCGCATTGCGTTGATGCTGTCCCTGTTGACCACCGTTGCCGCTCTGGCCGTGGCGTCGGCCCCGCTCCCGCCCGTCGGCAGATCGCGCACGGCGCTGGCTGGTAGCCTCGCACTGCCTGCGAGACCGGATAGTGCCGCGACCATCTCCGCGCCGGTCTGGTCTGCCGTGGCTCCCGTCTCGATACCGTTGAGCTTGGACTTCTCCGCGTCGGTGAACCGGCTGCTGGCCGCCCCCGCCGCTACCTGAGCAACCGCCGTGCGCGACAGGGTGGCCGAGAGCGTCGCCTTGTCGCTGGCCGACATGGTGCCTGCCAACGAAGATGTGGCCGGTGGAATCGTCGCGTTGGTGCCGGTGGACGACTCGATGACCACGTTGTTCGACGTGCGCTGGATGGATAGGTTGGTCGGCGCTGCCGTGCCCCCTCCGCCGGTGCCCTCGACGTTGAGCAAGGGCGTGATGTTGAGGGCTACGTTTGAGAAGTTGACGGCGCTGGTGGCCGATCCGCTACCGCTCGGCGATGTCGGCGTGAACAGCCTGACGGTGACAGCCGAATTGTCGGCCGTGGTGGTCAAGTAGCCGACCAAGACCTCATCGATACCCGCGTTGGGCACGGTGCGCTGGTAGAAGCCCGATATGCGCCCCACGACGGCGTTGCTGGCGTCGCGTATGTCGCCCTGAAAATTGACGCGGTTGTTGTCCGGGTTGCCGCGCTGCACCAAGCCCGTCAAGTCGAGCAAGTAGGTTCCGGCCTTGGCCACCGCGAACGATGTGGCCGACGCGGTCGCCGTCACCAATTCCGTCGTCGTCTGGCCTGCCGGGAAGACCACTTGCGAGAAGCCCGTCGCCCTCGTGGTCAAGGCTACGGGCGTGTTGCCGATGTTGGTCAGGTTGGCGAACAGCAGCCGCTCCGTCCGCGCTGGCGTCCCGTCGGTGTCGCCTCCCCCGCCCGTCGGCAGATCGCGCACGGCGCTGGCTGGTAGCCTCGCACTGCCCGACAGCCCCGACAGTGCCGTGACCATCTCCGCGCCGGTCTGGTCTGCGGTGGCTCCCGCCTCGATGCCGTTGAGCTTGGACTTGTCGGCTGCGCTCATCACACCGGCCTGCGTGGTGGTCGCTGCCGTTATGACCGCGCTTCTTCCCGTGGACGACCCAACGGTCACGTCGTCGGACGTGCGCGTGACGCTCAAGTTGGTCGTGCCATCGACCCCGCCCTCGGGCGCGTCCAGCCATGTCACATCGAAGTCGGTGCCGGACTGCTTGGTCAGTATCTGCCCCGTGCTGCCGCCCGATGGCAACTGACGGCTGACCAATATCTGCGATAGCTTGGACTTCTCGGCGTTGGTGAAGCGCAGTTGCGCCCGTGCGTCGGCGATGGTGGTGGCCTGCGCGGCGGCTATGGCGTTAGCGGATATGCCATTGAGCTTCGTCCTGTCCGCCGATGTCATCACACCGGCCTGCGAGGTGGTGGCCGCCGGTATGGTCGCGTCCGTGCCGGTCGAGGACCGTATCACCACGCTGCTGGCCGCTGGCGACGTGGACAGGTTGGTCGGTGCCGATCCACCTCCGCCGCTGCCGCCGCCGGTGCGCCAGCCGGTGCCCAGCGTCCTGTCGAGCGCCCCGGCCAGCTCCCCGCCGGTGCGCTCGGTATAGATCAGCGTCCCCTCTTGGTTGTTCTCGTCCTGATAGACGATCCTGATCGTCCGCAGCCCCTCGGCGTTGGCCGACACTTCGATGGACTTGAGGAATGCGCCATCCAGATCGGCTACCGTTATGAGCTTGTCGCCCGGGCCGGTCTCCTGGTATGCCTGCCTGATTGGCTGATACTCCGCCTTCTGGCCGGTTCCTGGCGCATATGATTGGGCGTTGACTGCCACGAGGCCATAGGACAAAGCCCAAGCCATCATTAGAAGAGAAAGAAACTGCTGCATGGTACGTTCTCCTTTTGCCTTTTAGGTCTGGATTGAGGCCCCTTACTCCGCGCCGTACGGGACTATTGCTGTCGATGGAAATGGAATATGCCCCCGTCAAGTCGGGCATAACAGGGTTGCTTATCCACAATACCATACCATCCACTTGAAACTAATATACGACTAAGCGAAAGCGGCAAACAATGCGAACAACGCCGTCGCGACCGCCGAAACGATCATCCACGCTATGACCTTGTCGCGCTTGTCCGACTTGTTCTTGAACCTCCGGCTCCTCCTAACCTCTTCCTCGAGCGCCTCCTCGATGAGCTTGTTCCGATCTTTCAACCGGAAATAGTGTTGAACCAACTCTTCGAGCGCTATGGTGTCCATGACGTTGGGGTGCTCCTCCCGGATTAGCCCCAGCGTCCTCTCGCTCACCCGGATTCGCTTGTCTCGTCGACTCATGTTGCGTCTCCTAATCTGATGTTTCTGATTGCTTTTGTGCATTGCACCATCCTGACGCCGTTCAGCGCGGCCTCCCATTCTTCTCCCGTCCATCCGGCTATGACTATTAAAGTCGAGTATATCAATGCTTCTTCGTCAATCGTTAGTTCGCCGTCAATGTCTAATACTTCCGCGATCTTGTTGAGTGCTGCAAGTGCCTCGCTTCGCTTCATTTCTTGCCTCCTTAGTTAAGCCGGGCGAGCAGATGTTCCACTCTATTTTTGGGCCACGCCGCTCTGACGTGTACCCACGCTCGCCCGGCTAAATCCCCAACGGTGAAAGCCACGGCTGTTTGATCTGGCCCCACTGCTCTGCCATGGCCTCGGCCACCCCTTGGAACGTTACGGCCCTACTGGCCTGCCTTCCCTTTCGCCCGCCCGAGTTCCACCACCGCTCCGTCTTGTCCTGGCACGGCCTGACAACCTTGGTGGGATACAGTGGCGGCAATCCCCGCAACCATAGGTATGTCCGCTTGCAAATTGGCTCTCCGAAGAGAAATGGGTCAATGCGCTGTGTCGGCTTCTTGATCCCATTAATCATCCCTTGCGGATTCTCAACGCATATCCGGTCAATTGGTGCGTGGTAGAGCGCGAAGAAGAACTTGACCGCCTCATGTTGCAATATCGCCCTTTCTGGGTCTGGATCATGGTTCAATGGCGTAGCACAACTCAAGTAGGTGCATGGCGGGAACGCAATCAGCATGTCCCAAAAGTCGGTATTCAAGACCTTCAAGCAGTCGCCTTGTATGTGCGGTCCGTCCGTCGCGGATGGCTTTAGATCGCAACTGACAGCGTCGTGGCCACGCGCCCTAAACGCATCCCTGACGCGCCCTGAGCACTCGCAAGCAACTAAGACCCGCATCGTTCCTATTACCCTTCCCCGAACATGTCTAAGTTTATCCCATCTACATCCAATATGACCTCCCCTTCTACTTCGACCTTAAGCCACGGCGAATCGCAGCACCCGCAACTACCCGCATAGATGCGGATGCCTTTTTCCTTGAGCACCTTCATTGCGCTCTCGATCTGCTGCCTTCCCTTCTTTTCCTTTTCGTCCATCATTCCTCATACCCCCTTATTGATGACGCGATTGGTTACGGCCGTCTCTACGGCCTCCCAGTATGGCTTGAGCTCTTCATCTATGTCTTGCCAAGTGGGTAGCTTGTCGCCGGTGAACTTCGATTCTGGACATACCTCTCTATACGCTTCGTATGCTACTTGGCCGGGTTCTTTCAGATATATCAGCTTCATGGCCGATCTCCTTTCGGTTAAATGCGTCCTTCTATCTTGTCCAGCACGATCTGGTGGTTCACCCCCACGAGGTTACAATGGAGCTTGCACCAATTGCTCCTCAAATACAGCTCTGTTGCCTTGTCTCCGCTCCTTTCAAATTCCCGTATGGCCCCGGCTACTATGTCCGCAGCAAGGTGCTCTATCCCCTGATCTACTGACGCGGATCTCACGTCATATTTCTTGCGCGGTCCCGTCACCCTTTTCTCGTCAACTTTCAACATTCGCCTCTGCTTCTGCTCGCCGCTGGTTGCTATGGCGAATTGGTCGACCTTCGGTTGCCTGTTATTGTACGTTGCCATTGGCCTCCTCTTCTTTCAGTTTGCATCGCCACGCGCCACGCCCCGCCGCTATCAACCCAAGCCCCGGAGCCTTGCGCCTCATCTTGTTGGCTGCGTTCCTTTTCTCCTTCTCGTCGGTCGCGTCCTCCCCTTTCCATACCAGATAATCCCATACGAGCATAGCGGTTGTCTCGGTGTTGCCGTCTTGTAGGTCTATCTCAAGTCGCTCCTCGGCCCATTCCTCCCAGTCGCCGCCGGTGGTGGCCCGGCTGGCATCCTGTGCCATTGCTGGCGGCTCTAATGGGTCGTCTTTGACCTCCTGCCACAACTCCCACAAGTGCGTCCATATCTGTGGCCTGAGTTCCCTTAGCTTGGCCGGTAACTCGGTGTCCACCACGGCTGGCTTTCCGGTGAATGGCAGCGTCAACAGCCTCCTTTCCATGCCCGGGTCTGACATGCTAAGCTGCTTGTTGGTGGAGTAGATCAGGTGTCCGCGATAGACGAATGAAATCTGGTGGCCGCCCTTCGGCGCAGCGGCAATCTGGTCGTGGCCGGTTATCGCCTTGGCCGTGTGCGCTGGCAAGCCTCTGTTGGTCTCTGGAAGGATGGCCACCCTGGCACCGGCCAACGGCATCAACGCCCAGGTTGCTTCCTCCCACGCCAGTCGCTCGTTTAGCGTCGCCAAGTGCTGGCTCCCCATCATGTCGCCAAGCAGACCCATCAGCACGCCCTTGCCGCTGCCTGGGACGCCCTGCCAGACGATTAGACGCTGGTGGCGGTTGTGCTCGAACAGGATGTATGTCAACAGTCGCTCGGCCCAATGGACCATCTCGCTGGACTGGAACGCGCTGTATAGGAACTGGCCGAATAGCTCCGGCCTGCCGTCCGCGTTGGGGTCTGGATCGTAGTCGAGCTTCTCGGTGAAGTAGTGGCCGCGCTCGTAGTCCATCATGTCGCCGGTGTCCACGTCCATGACCTCGGAAGCGAACGGCCACAACCTACGAGGCGCTGCCGGTGCTGGCCCTCGCAAATTGAGAATCCCCAAGATGCAGCTTGGAACCATCTTTCTAATCCCGCTGGTTGGCTCCAAGTTGATGGGCTCGGTGTATTCCGGGTAACAGGCCACCTCCCCTACCGACTCCCGCGACAACTTCGTCCATAGCCCCGCATTGCGCTCGTAGTGGGCTGTCTGGCCGTCCATCGTCGTCCAGTTGCCGGAGCCGCAGCACACGACGGCAAGCTCGTGGGGCGAGTCGGGGCGCTTGTCCTCGCTGGGCCTGCCAGCCCTCTTCCTTGGCCCCCCGCGCCCCTGCATCACGGGCGCTTCCTCGATGAGCTTGGCCAACGCGCTGGCCCGGTGCTTCGGTTGGTGTGATGCGAGCACGTCGTCTATACCGGCGGTCTCGTCGCCTTCGAGCACCGGCACTTTGACCACGTGCACCGCCGCGCCCTGCTCGCGCAACCTTTGGCTGAATGCCTTTTCCGCTCGCTTGACGTTCCCGTTCGTCTCGGCGTCTGCGTCAAAGATGATGTAGGTGTCGCGGCCCTTCCACGGTACTCGCTCTAACGCGCCTTGTAATCGCCCGTAGCGCGTTCCCTGCTCTGCCCATGTCGAACAGCCGGTGATACCGATGACGCAAGCGTCCGGCCAACACATCCGCACCGCGTCCGCCTTCACGAGACCTTCGACGATTGCGACCGGCCCGTCGCCTTCGAGCACCTCGCTGTCTGGTAGGTCGATGATGGGCGCAAGTCCAGATTCGCAGACGAATTTAGCTGTCTTGCCGTTGCTGTGCGGTGGCGAATCCGGTCTGAGCTGGTACCTGTCGCCGGACTGAATCAACAGCCCCGCCCGTTTGTTGTGCGGCGCGAAGTTGGCGAGACGTGTGTCGCTGCCCTCTACGGACCGGAACCGGCCCGGAAACTGGTCTGGATCAACGGCGCGGCGCTCTAAATACTCTCGGTGTTGGGATGTCAGCATTGTAATAGCTCCATTTGGTGGGCCTACCAACCTACTTGCGCCGCTTGCGTCGGTCAATTTCTCTGGCCCGTTTGGCCACCCGCTCGCATAGCCGGTCCACGTGCTCTCCTCCTATGGCCCTCTGCTCAAAGGCGTTGTCTATGCTTACTACTATATCCTCCAGCCGCTCCCAACTGGCCGCTTTGTCTATCTCTGAACGGTATTTGCGGACGATGCTGCTCTTTGCTTTGAACTTCCTCTTTGCCATTTCCTCGCCTCCTTTCACAGTGGCATGCTAACCCACAAAAGTTTCTCCTTGGCCCTCGTCGCTGCGGTGTAGGCCCACTTCCTATGCTCCTCCCTCGACGGCCTCAACCACTTGCCGTTCTCATCCGGCTGCCACGGCGCGGCCTGCTCGTACACGGCCACGTTATCGAACTCGCTGCCCTGCGCCTTGTGAACACTCATCGCCATGCCATAATCAAAACCGTACCAACCTCTCGGGGAGAATCCATAATCCCGTCCCTCGTCGAGCTGGTATGTTCGCAGGAACTCCCCGGCGGCCACGTGCGCTGTGAATACTGTCTCCTCGCCCTCAACCCGCGCTGCCAGCCGCACGAACTGGTAGCCACGCGCATCGCCGACCATCTGTGTGCTCTCGACGAATACGATGGTTCCCTTGACCACCCGGTTCAACGGCGAATCCCATGCTACCGCCTCGCCCTCGATTGGGTCAATGGCCTGTTCCTCTTCGAGCGCCCTACGAGAGGGCGCGGTTACGCACACCAAACGCTCCCCGTCCGCCGGTAGCCATTTAGGCTCCCCTTCGTCCCATCCCCTGAGCTGGCGCAAGCCTCTGTTGATGGTGCGCCTGGTGTCGTTGCGCCGCGACAAGACCACGCCGGAGAACTGAGGGCCAATGATCTCGTCTAACTGCCGCAACAGCCCCTTGGTGATGCCCGACTTGGGCCGCCGCGTGATGCGTAGCTGCTCGTCCGCTTCCCCCTTGTCGGCGAAGCGTACCAACTTGAGCGCGGTCTTCTGCTTGCGTATCCACGTGGCAAACCGCAGTATCCGGCTGCCCTCGGCCTGCCTCATCACCTCGTCCAGTCGCGCCGTTGGCTCGCCCGTCATGGCCGGTACGATACCCTTGCCGCGCTCTTGGTCCGAGATGACCGGCTCAAGCTGGTGGTCGTCGCCGACAAGCAATATCGGGATGGTCGCAAACTTCGCTTCGACGTGCTCGACCATCTCGTTTGTTACCATGCTCGCCTCGTCTATGACGATATGGCTGACTGTCTCTTCGTCTTTCTCGCTCGCGCCCTCGAAGATTATCTCGTTGTCGCGCTCCGCTTGTCTCAACATCCTGACGAGCTTCTGGCGAACTATCTTGTCCGGCGCGTCAAGGTCAATCCCCACCAGTCCCTTGAGCACTTCGGCGCGTGCCTTCTTCTCCTCGGTCGCCTTCCCGATGCCCTCGGCCAATACCTCCAAGTCTTCGGCCTGCCGGACAAGGGCCCTGAGTAGCTTTATCTCCTGTTCGTGCGTCTCGCGCTTGACCCTCATGCAAGCGGAGTGAATGGTGGATACGCGCGCACCTTGTTGTAGCTTGGAGCGCAGCACGAGCGCTGCGCGGTTGGTGGGTGCAAGGAACAGTACCTTGGGCCACCGGCCTGCCAAGATGCCCATGCACGTCGTCTTGCCGGTTCCTGCTGCGCCGGCCAGTGTCACCGGGCTTTCGTTGCCGTAGTCGATGGCTTCGATGATGGTGTCCATCTGCTCTTGCTGGTGCTTCGTTAGTTCTACCATCACTCTTTCCCTTTCCTGAAAAGTGCGGGCCGGGCGACAGGTCTCTCCTGCCTACCCGGCCCAGGCAAGAGCACAGGTGGACCCTCGCCAGTTCGTTGGTGCTTGCTTGCTTGCTTCAATGAGGCCGGGGCGTTTCCACCCCGGAAAGAAAATGCAGCCAGAACGACCCATCTGCGGTGCCCGTCGCTTCAATGAGGCCGGGGCGATGACTGGCGGACTAGACGAAGCCACCGCCCCGGATGTCGAGCCACCGCCCCTTAGAACGGCAACTCGTCTTGGTCTTCCTGCTCGTCCTTCTTCGCCTTGGCTTCCTCCTCCTCCTCGTCTTCGATCTTCACTTCATCCCAGTCGAGCGCGACAACTTCAATGTTTTCGTACTCTCCGTCTTCTTCTACTATCACGCCGATTCGACCGGGCATCAACCAGTCCTCCGACAACTCGACTATGCTGTCGATCTTCTTGCCCTTGATCTCGTGGCCCTCCTTGGCCATCTCCTCCTTGAACTTCCGCCACCGCTTGCGTGCGAACTCGTTGGGATGTTCCGGCGTGTAGTACACCGATACCGGGAACTCGCGCTCTTTGACCGAGTAGTCAACGCGGATGCTGACGTTGCCGGCCTTCGACAAGTGGCTCTCCACGTCCATGTAGTGAACGACCCACCAGTCTTCGGGGACTCGCGCCTTGATGGGACTCGGGTTCTTCGTCCTTTTACGTGCCATGTTGCTGCTCCTTCTCGATTAATGCCCCCCATACCCGCCAAGCCATTCGGCTCGACGGGATGGCCAACGACTGGCCGGTGGGCGATTGAATGAATCTCTCCGTGCCGGACTTCCACAGCTTCCAGCCGGAGGTTGTCCATGACAGCTTAGTCCAAATTGTCATTGTACTGCTCGACTATTCTTGTCGCTTCTAATGACGCTTCCGCTTGAGAATCGTATCGCTTCCCCGATTCCCTCACTTGCGTTCCTCCGTACGTGATTGAGTATCCCCATTGCTGGCGTCCGTTCTTGTCGGCGTCTCTGAATACGCTGTAATAGTATTTCATTCGTCTTCCTCGTCGTCTTCCTTGACGATGCCGAACGCCTCGCACTCGGGGTCACTGGACTGGTAGCCGCCATTGCTCTCGCACTCAATCCAGCACCGGGTGACGTAGAACGGATCAACTCCTCTGTTGTATCCGCACCCGTCGCTGTCTTCTACTATCCAACTCGGCGCGAACTCCTCGCCGGCCGAATGCGGGACGCGGGTAATGGTGCATTCGGTTGAGCCCTCGGGGAGTGCCGATAGGGCCAGTAGTGCCGTTACTATGATGCCATATGCTGCTTTCATTACTCACCTTCCTTCTGGTTGATGTGCTCCCCCGACCTAGTGCCGGGGGAGACACTACTTTTCTGCTCTACTTATTACCTCCCTTCGCTTGACAGTGAACACATTTTCTATCTTTCTGCGGAACGTCTCCGCGCCAACGGTCATAGACGTGTTTGCATTCGGGGCACTTCCACAACGACTTTTTGCGCCTGCTATTCAACGTTGTCTCTCCTTGGGTTGCTGATGCTGTTGCTGATGCCGCTGCCGCTGCCGTATCCGTCTCCCCACCCGTTGCCTTCTCCGTAGCCGTCTCCCTTGCCGTCGCCTTCTCCTGCGCCTTTACCCCAACCGGCTCCGTGACCGTCTCCTGCGCCACTGGCATAGCCGTCACCGCGCCCGTTGCCTGCGCCTATCCCGTTGCCGCATCCGTTGCCGCATCCGTTGCCGCATCCGTCGCCGTATCCGCTGCCCCAACCGCTGCCGTCTCCATAGCCGTTACCCCAACCGCTCCCGTTGCCCTCGCCGTCGCCGTCGCCGTTTAGCATTGCTTCTCTGCGCTCGGAACCTTCCATTGTCGCTTACCTTTCTGTTGATTCCGCAGCCGTCGCTGTCTTCTACGATCCAGCTTGGCGCGAACTCCTCGCCGGCCGAATGCGGGACGCGGGTAATGGTGCATTCGGTTTATCCCTCGGGGAGTTCCGATAGGGCCAGTAGTGCCGTTACTATGATGCCATATGCTGCGTTCATTACTCACCTTCCTTTCCGTTGTCTGTGTGTCCGTTGCCCTCTCCCAGCATCAGCGGCGTCTCGTCGTCAAACAAGAGGATCTGCGCGTTGTTCTTGTCGCCCCATGCTGGTAACAAACCGGGCTTGGCTTTGTCGAGCTGGGCCAGCTTGTCGTTGTGCTGGTCGCATAGGCCATGTTGACCGATCTGCCCGGTTTTCCTACGATTGGTGCGGAAGGGCATCTTGCACTCGGGTATCGAGCAGATGGCGTACTTGCCTTTGCTGATTGCGTCACCAAAGGCGTTGTGCTCATTGCAGCATGTGGTTGAGCAGAAGATGCGCCGTCCGCTGACGGTGTTGGTGCAACCCGTGTTGGCGCACGTGCGTTGATTGATGGCGATTCCTCGTAGTGCCATGTTAGGCTCCTTCTGGAAACATGGGCATGGTCTCCTCTACGTCGGTCGCAGGGGTGTCGTTGCCCTTGAGTCGATACACGGTGGCCACGGCCTCGTATTGGGCTTGGTCGTGGCCCCGTGCTCCTTCATTCTTGAACTGGTCGCGCGTTACTCTCAAGATTCCACCCAGTGCCGGTACCTCCTTGCCGCGCTGGATGACTAAGACGTGGTTGTTGATGCTCTCGCGTCGCTCTTCGTTGTGCTCTACTTTGGTCTTGCGCTGGCCGCCGTCGAGTTCGTTCTTGCGCTTTGCTCGCCTGTCGCGTAGGCCGGATACGGTCATCGGTCTCGCGGTCTCGTCGCTCAGGTTCTCGGTCTTGACCTCCTCCCATTCGACGTCGGTTAGGTCTTTGCCGTGCTCGTCGCGAAAGGCTGCTCGCATCTGTGGCGTGGGCTTCTCGTCCGGCTCGGATTCTTCGACTTGAATGTTAGGACTAGTCGAAGAATTTCCATGATTGATCTCTCTGGCCTTCTTCGCGCTCTCCTTCTTCGGCATGGGCGGATTCTGCAACACCAGCACCCGCTTGCAATCCAAGATCATGGTCGCGCATTCCTTTTCCAGCTTGGGCAACTTGAGCTTCCGCGCCAGTGCCTTGATGCCTTCCAAGGTGGCCTCGGCTTGAACGCGCTCGGCTGCGCCCATCGTCACCGAGATGAGACCGCGCAGTGCGTCCACCTTGATGAGCATGTTTTCCTCGGCGGATAGGTGGCCGTTCTGGTTGACCGCCAGCTCAAAGGTGCGCGGGTCCATCGCCTGCTTGTTGAACTCGTCGGCCTGGATCTGCTGAATCTCTTCCTTGGTCGCTGGACGGGTCTGCACTACTTCGACCTCGGACGGATCGACGACGATTACGTCCTGCTGTTTCTCCTTCATCACTCACCTCCTTTCTGGCAATTGACGCACTGCCGGTTCTCTTGGGGGACATCCCCGCGCCACCTGTCATACACGTTCCCGCACCCTTGGCACTTCCATAGCGACTTCCTTGGCCGGTATGGTCTGCGCCAGCTTGTGCGCTTGTGGTTCAATGTTGCTCGTGACATCGTGCTTCCTCCGTTGGTTGGTGGTGGTTAGTCTCCGCTACCGTCATCCCTCCCGCTCCCGCTACCGTCTCCCCAACCTCCTCCGTCGCTCTCGCCGTTGCCAAATCCCGAACCGCTACCGCTACCGCTACCGTCATCGCTCCCGCTACCGTCTCCCCAACCTCCTCCGTTGCCCTCGCCGTTGCCAAATCCCGAACCGAATCCCGAACCGAATCCGCTACCGTCTCCCCATCCCCTTCCGCTGCCGTTGCCATCTCCCTTGCTATAGCCGTCGCCGCGCCTTACTGGATCAACCATTTTACTCCTGCTCTTCCTCGTGCGAGTTGGGAGCATTGGCGATTGACTGCGCCGCCTCGTGGGTGCAAGCGATTATCTCGCACGTCTCGGTCAAGATGATGTCGCACGGGGAGCCGACTATGCTCTTTTCGTGGTTGAGACCGTAGTTGGCCACGCCGCTTAGTAGTCCGCCACGCGCCTGATGCCAACGCCACAGCCGGCGCGACTCCTTCAACTCCGCCGTCCGCCCACTCCACGCGACCAACTCACCGGCATGGACGCCAGCGTCGCGGCAACGAACCACCACGTATGAACCGATGGGGATTCTGGTGGCTATGGTTGGCCGCTCCCGTTCGGCTTGGCCCTCGTCGTCCGAGCTTAGCAGCCGGTCAAGCACTGCCATTAGGATTCTTTCCTTCTGACTTTCCATCTCACTTCTCCTTCGTTTGGTGGGCTGGATTGCCCTTCTGCTGTTGTCCTACTACGTTGCAAAATCCGTGCCACCTTGTAACTTGTTGTGGCACAATGAACCCCTTCGTCTAAGTGTTACCTAAAGGAAACATCACTGTTACCCAAGTGAACCAAGGTGAAGACTACCGCGCCCAGTGGTGCAAACTCCTGCTCAAAGCGCACTCTGTCCACGCCAAAACCAGCTATCATTTGTCCCTGCAATGGGCTGCCCTTTTCGCCTTCGGGGCGGAGGAACTTGACGCGCTGGCTTGGGAAGCAGATGGCGTTGGCGCTGGCCAATATCTTCTGACCCCACTTGGTCTCGGTGGCATTGTTGGTCAAGGTGATGGCCTGCTCTATGCCAGTTGAGGAGATCAGCTTGTCCACGAACTGGCCGATCAGCTTCGCTTCGTATGGCGGATTCAACCAGACGCGCCCTCCCCACGACAAGAGCAATCCGTCGTCCTCTTTCGTGTAGTAGCTCCCCGCATCTATCCAGCGTTGCGCTACTTCGTTTGAAGCCGGATCAAGGTCTATCCTCCCCATCGTCCTACGCGCCGCCTCGATTATCTCTGGTGGCGTGTACCATTCATTGTTGCCCGAGTTTTTAGCTACATGTGCCATTGAAAGTCTCCTTGGTTGTCTGCCCACGTGTACCACCGCTTTAGGAATCCTCTTAGCCGGTCTATGTTGGTTTCTTCCACTGCCGACCATCTTCCCTTGTAGGCTGTCTGGTATTGAACTGGGTGCGATCCTTGGCTCATGGATGAATGACCATGTATCACTACGACGACGACCTTGTCTGACAACTTCGTCAGTTGCTCAAATAGAATGCGTTGGCCCATTGGCAGCTTCTCTTCCGGTGCTTTCCATTCAACGAACAGGAAGTGCCCGTTGCGCTCGACCAGTCCATCGACGTCCGTCATGCCTATCTTGCCACCAAAGCAGTCATCAAAGTCTTCGAGTCTTGCGACCTTCTTGTCGAAAAAGCAGCCGTCGCTTTGGCAGTTCCATCTCATGCGAGTCTTCATTGTGCTACCTCCTTCTGCTCTGCGAGCCATTCAATGTCGGCCACCAGCGGCTTGATGCTGGCCTTGCTGCCGCGCCGGTTGTAATACTTCACCTTGGCTTGCAAGCTGGCCACGCGCCACGCTGCCGGTCTCTGGTCCTTCGGTGGGGCTTCGTCCATGATCTGCTTGACTCGGTCAATCAACATGGTCACCTGCTCAACGCCCACCTCCGGGTCTGCCATGACTCGACGGGCATCCTTGCGAACGGCTGGCGGGATGGCGGAGCTCAAAAGCAATCGCTCTAGGAAGGTTTCTTGCGCGTTGGTCATGGCCCTACTCCCATGCCTTCGTCTGTCGCTTGGCCTTGCCCGTCGCCTCTACTCGTAGCGCCCTATGCGCCTTCATCATTCGCTTGTATGCGCTGGCCCTCTGCCTCGGCGTGGCGTCGGGGTCGGATTCCAGCCGCTCGAATTCGTGCCGCGCCTCATCGAACCGCGGCCCACTGGCGAAGTCTGAACAGAGTTTCATGTCAGCCCTCCTTAAATACCATAATCCATTCGTTGTGTTCTCTGTCGTACTGCCAACTGTGCAGATAGCATCCGTAGCTTTCCCACTTCTCTATGAGTAACGCGACCTCCTCATCGCCTTCGCATGTTCTTATGACGTAGGTCTTCATCTTCTCAATCCTCCTGCGCGTGTGCGCGGTTATGTGCTGGCCCCCAAACCCTTGGGTAACACTCCGCGTCCCACGAGGGGACGCACTATCACCACAACCACTTCAGCCATTCGGGCTGGTGTACGTGGTCGGGCCGGTTCTTCCATGCCAGCCCGACCAACAACAGCGGCGCGAGCAGGCCGCCGGACGCCACGACGAGGGCCACCAATACCCACCAAGCCACCACCGCCAAGCGGTTCACGACGAACCTCCCGACTCGGCGACCGTCACCACCTTCACGCCCCGCTGCCGCTGCGCCTTCCTCCGCATATCCGCCGTGCCTGCTCCGCCGGGGAACACCACCACCAGCGCTGGCTTCACTTCCCTGAGCAACTCGCTATTGCGCCTTGGCCCCGCCGCTCTACCATACTCCGTCCACTGCGCTGGACGTGCGAACTCCATCACGCCGCGCTCCCTCGCCCACGCTCCCGCCAAGCTATCCGCTCCCCGCGCCGCTCCATGCCCTACGACGTGGATGCACTCCCTCGCATGGATACCGTCCAGCACCCGCCAGACCCGCTCGCTATCGTGATAATCTCTGCCACCGCAAACTATAACTCTCATCTCAAGCCTCCTGAGAAGTGAACTGCTGTTACCCCTATATATGCAAAAACCATGCCAAACTATTGTTCCATGTGAAACAATTAACTTGCCCATAACTCGTTGCAAGACAATTGCTTACAACGTGCAAAACATGCACCCAGCCACGCGGCCACAACCGGCACGCGCACTGATACCCAAAGGGAACAGAAGGTAACACCTAAAGGGGACAACTACACAAGACGGTAGAGACTGCCAGCGCACCCGCCCACTACACACACCAGACTGTGCGCTCTCCAGCACCCAAGCCCAACCACGCCAGACCAACCCGCCACCAACCACCCGCTCCCTATCTGCTGTTTTTACTCCTTAAATAACGATTATCAAGAATGGAAGGCCCGGGGGGTGGGGAGGGGCAAAACGCGACTACTACCTAAGTTCAAATCTAAGACGTCCGAACAAAGAGAAGGGCCGCCCGAAAACGCGCGTCAGCGCGACGAGGGCGGCCCGTGTGCTATCCTATAACTCAAGCTATGGCGTGGCGGCCCTCTTTTTGGCCGCCTAAGCCAAGCTAAACTTACAACCACGCCATCGTGGCGCTGTTCAGGTCTGGATTGAGGCCCCTTACTCCGCGCCGTACGGGACTATTGCTGTCGAGGAAAACGGAGGATGCCCCCGTCGAGTCGGGATGATTCTGCTACCGATCGCGCCATCGTGGCGCTGTCCAGTGATGCCCCACGCTCGTCGGCTCTGGGCCCCGCCTTTGGCCTGAACGACCTCCTCTGGATCTCCCGATTGAGTATCCAACAACCGGCCAATAGCGCATCCAGAGCGGGCTGCTCCCCTTTGCTGCGGTTGATCCTACTAATCCCCTGTTGCGTCGGATGCGTCGCCACGGCTATGGTAGTAGCCTTGGCCAACTCGCGCCCGTGGATCGCGGCCTTGTCCCTCGGCCTGGCATAGTTGCGTCGCTGGAAGGGCGACCACTTCGTCGTCGCATTGCTCATTATGTCCTGAAACTCCACCGCTACCTCGGTCTCCCTGTTGGCGCATCCGCGCTTGGCGGCGCTGGTCGATGCTTCCGCCTCGGGCTTGAACGCCGGCATCAACGTCCGTGCCCTTGGCATGTTGCCTTGGCAGCATATCGCGGCGAACTGGTTGCGAAACCCCTGAGCGAATATATCCTCATACAACCCTATCGGCCCCTCGCCCATGATCCGGTCGAGCACGTTCATGATCTCGGAGCGGTCGTCTATCTCCTGAACGAATGAAGCCTCTATGTTCCATATCTGCCCGGACTCGCCCGTTTTGGCGTTGGACCACTCACCGCCCTGCACCTTCACCTCGACCAACGCGCCCTTGCCGACCAAGGGACTGTTGGCGCGGATGCCCCAACCTCTCATCTGGATGATGTTGGCCGCCTGACACCCGGCCTTGATCTCGTCGTTCGATAGTAGTCTCATCATACCCCCTGTGAGTAGGTGTGTCCCTGCCCCACGAAATGGAACAGGTCCTTTACTTCCGGTTCCTCGCTGTGCATCTCGGCCAATATCTCCTCGACGGTCAAGCCCGATGACTGGGCAACGGCATTCACGTCGATGAGCTTGCCCTTCTCGGAGTCGGTCTTGATGGGCGGGAACTCCCCGAAGCAACGCGCCTGAACCTGGTCGGACTCTAACCCGTGCCGTTCAATCATCTCGTTGATCCATTTTTGGGAGATGCAACCAGGATAGATCGGCCTCTGATGCTGGATGTTGGGATGCTCGCTGGTCTTCCAGTGAATCCTATTGTACTGCTTGTCGGTGAACAAGGCGCGGAAGGGATCGCGCGGCTGGGTGTTGAGCGGGTTGCCCAGCACCACTATCCGCGCCGCCTCGCTGCTTATCAGCCCCTCGGCCGCCTGCGCCAGCGCGTCGGTCATGGCGCTGCCCTCATCGATTACCAGCAAGACCTCGCCGTCGCCGTGCGGGTGGTAGCTGGCGAAAGCCTCGGTGTTCTGGCCGCTGATGCCTATGGCGCACCACTTGGGATGGGCGAGCTGGTCGGGATAGACCTGCAGTGCGCCCAGCTTGCCGCGCCTACCGAACGCCCGGACGTAGTGGCCCAACATGTTGGGGAACAGCACCTTGGACACCTGATCCTCTTTGGCGGACGCCATCAGCACCATGTTGTCGCGTTTGCGCGTCAGCCACCAACAGCCCAAGACGCCTATGGCCACGGACTTGCCCAGGCTGTGCGCTCCCCGGACGACGGTGCGCCGGTGCTCCTTGACCGACAGGATGGTGTCGACCTGCTGCCGGGTCAGCGCCGTGGCCCGCTTGTACTGCTGGTTCTTCTTGCTGCGGGAAAGGACCATCTCCGGCGTGATGTTCATGCCCAACTGCTGGCTGGTGAACAGCTCCAAGTCCTCGATGCGCTCGTCGCCGGGCAGCCACAGGTCGTGCTCCCCTCCCGATGCGTTGACCTTTATTGCCATGTTACTCGAACTTGACCTGGAATTGCTTGCATAAGGCCGCCATCGTCGAGAAGCAGCGGCAAGCCTCTCTGGTGGCCAGAGCGCGAGCGCTTGGGTCTTCTATCGTATCCAAGCTGTCAAGCCCTCTGCGGCCCTCTACGATCAGGAGCTGGACGACTTCGGCTATGTCCAACTGAGTGAAGTGCTTGAGGTCTTTGTGGGCATAGCATAGTTGGCCCTTGCGCCTAACCTTGTTTTTACATATCCCGTTGCCCGTCCGTGAGCATGGTGCTCCGCATATGTTCATCTCTTGTTGCTCTCCTTTAGCATGAGTCCCAGCGTGGCGGTGAAGCGTCGTCTTCGCTCCGGATCGCCCGTTCCTTTGAGCACCTGCTTGATCTTCTCAAGGTGCTTGGGCCTCCATAGATAGTACTCGACGCCCCGGATGCCCAACGACGAGATTACTGCGGCGTATCTGACCTGCTCCGCGCTCCTCTCGCCTTTGTCCGTCTTCAACTCAGCGAAAATCACGCGCGGCTCACGCTGGCTGATGAGCGTTAGGTCGGGATAGCCCACGCCCGAGAGGATGTGGCGCATGTCCCCCTGATGGAAGACCTCCCAGCCGCCCAGCTTGGCTATGGCTATGACGTGCTTCTGAAACGCGGCCTCGCTCTTGAATCTCATGGTTTGTATTTTAGCGAAAGAATCTGTAAGTTTCAACACCATGGGACTATTCAACTCGCTGGGCAACTTCTACTCGCAAGGTGATTACGACTACGACCTGAGCCCCATCGCTTGGGCACCGTTCGCCGACGCCTCGCCGATACCGCCTATAGACGATAACCTCGGGGACTACGACACCAGTAGTCTGGCCGGTCGCCGCTCGAATCTCATTTATGGGTTCATGGCCCGCGACGACAGCCAGGTGGCGTCCGACCTGCTGCTGCTCAAGTCCCCTTTGCTCAGCTCGACGTTCACGCTGGAGGGTGGCGACGAGACGGTCCGCTCCTTCGTCGCCAACGAGTTGGGCCTCGACGACGCTGTCGACCCCAACCCGCGCGCCAACTTCCGCAAGCTGCTCAGGGAAATGCTCACCTCGCTGGAGCATGGCTTCTCGATCCACGAGCTGGCCTATCCGTTCATGGACGGCGCTAACACCCTGTCGACTGAGTTCCGGTGGCAGAACAGTATCGAGGAATTTAACGACGATAGGGGCCACGTCACGAGTGTCGTCCAGCAGGTCAACGACGACAACGACATGCCCCAACAGATAACACTGCTACGCGACCGGCTCTGCTACTTCTCGCCCTACTCCATCGGCGACAGCCACCGCGGCCGCAGCCTGTTGCGCTCCTGTTATCGCCCTTGGTTCGCCAAGCTGCAACTGTTCTACGCCGACCTGCTGGGGACGCGACGGCAACTGATGCCCCTGCCGGTGGGACGCTACGAGGAAGAGGTCTCTCTGGCGGAGCGCAACGTTTTCCGTGGGCTGCTTAGTCGCATGACCTCCCATCAGTCGTCCTACCTGCTGCTGCCCAAGGACCGGCTCGAGCTCGAGTACTTGCAGTCGGCCCGCCCGGAGGTGGACATACTGGGCCGCTTCCGGTACTACAACCTAGAGATCAGCCGCTCGCTGTTCAGCCATATCCTCGACCTGTCTGAAAGTGAAACGGCCAACCGCTCCTTGTCCTCCGACCTCTACGAGATACTGTTCAACGTGCTCGGCTCGCTGCTCGACGAGGTGGTCGATGCCATTAATATTGATATCATAAAGAAGCTGGTGGCCTTCAACTTCGGGGATGCGGCGCCTAGGCCGCTGATGCGGTGGGCCAACCTCGACGCCACCCGCGTCTTTCGCATCGCCGAGCACATCGAGCGCCTCGGGCGCGGTGGCTTCATCGTCCCGGACGACGACCTCGAGGCCCAGCTTAGGGCTGATATGAAGCTCGTGGAGAAGGGCATACCCAGACAGCCGCCAATCGATCAGCCGGACGACCAACCAAACGAGGAATCCGATGACGAACCAACCGAAGAATAAAGACCCAGTCGCCGCGCTGTGGGCCGCCTGCTACAAGGGCGCCGTGGCCGAGATGTCCGAAGAGAGGGACGAAGACCGGCCCATGCCTTTTAGGCCAAGGGAGTACGCCGAGAACACCATCTTCATCTATGGCCCGTTCGTCTCCGAGAGGGTGGGCGATATGATGCGCTATTACGGTGAGTCGAACTACATGACCTACGGCGTGTTCGAGGAGCAGATGGCCCGTGTCACGGGTAACGAGCTGATGCTGCGTATCAACTCGCCGGGTGGCCAGATAGATGAGGCGGCACGCTGCCGGCTGCGCCTGCAGATGTATCAGCAGGAGGGCGGCAGGATCAATGCGCTGGTGGAGGGTATGGACGCCAGCGGATCGACCCTGTTGACGCAGTTGGCCGACCAAAGGCAGATTGCGGACATGGGATCCATGATGATCCACGAGGTGCGATACCCGCTTGATGCGTACGGCTACTACGACGAGAACGGCCTGAAGAAAGTGGCCCAGAAAGCGACCGCGCTGGCCGAATACGTCGTGGAGAAGAACGCCATGATGGCCTCCATCTATGCCGAGTCGACCGGCCTGTCGGTGTTGCAGTGCCGCCGCATGATGACCGCAGAGACCTACATGTCCGCCAGCATGGCTGTTGACAAGGGATTTGCCGATTCTATTTTCAGACCCTAGTCGCCTCGCTTGCGTTGGCGTGGATTGAAACTATCTTTACCGTAAACCCTTTCCCACCAACAAAGGGGAAACCATGAACGAAGAACAGAGGAAGCAAGTAGCCGAAATGCTCGGCATCGCTCCGGAAGAGGTGTCCGTGGATGCCGTCATTGCCGCCTTGGTGGAGTCGCGTCAGGCCAACGATAAGGCCGAGCATGAGGCCGCTTTGGTGCAAGCGCGCGAGAGGCTCAGCAAGCACGCCGAGCGCGGCGCGGTGCCGGTGGCCTCGCTCGATGCCATCATGGATCGGATCGAGAAAGCCGACAGCGCCCAGGCACGCAAACAGCTGGCCGACCAAAACGACGATAGCTGGTGCCTGTTGCCGGACGGCCTGGTCGCGCAGAAAACGAACGGATCGCAAAGAGAAGGCAACGATGATAGCCAAGACGCGGAATCCGTCAGCGGTAAGATCGGCGAACGCGTGGCCGTGCTGGTCAAGGAAGACCCGACCCTCAACCGCGTGGACGCCTACAACCAAGCCGTCGCCGAACTCAAAGACGACGAGCGCAAAGCCTACGAGGCCGAAGAGATCGGTGTGGCCGACTGGCAGAGGGGAACCTAACCCATGGCCCTTGATTCTGGAGTTGTATATGTCAGCTATGCCTCCGGGGGCGCTGCCGCCGCCGCTGAGGCCTTCACCCTCTGCAACATCTCGGCCAACCGCCGCATGATCGCCACGGGCAACAACGCCAAGCCCGACGGTGTCTTCTACGAGGCGCCCCGGGCCGCGGGTGATGTGGTGCCGATTGCCGACTGGAGACACTCGCAGACGGTGCGCGTGGCCGCGGCCGGGGCCATCGCGGACGGTCACTTCGTCCGCGCCAACAACGCCGCTAAGGTCGTATCCGACGGCGCGGCGGCCACCGCCAACAGCATCGGTAGGTGCATCGGTGGCGCGGCCAACGGCGAAGTAGCGCAGATCCTTACCCTCGAACGATAGCGGCCATATAGGAGAATAGACTATGCCAGCCGAAGGCACGACCTATGTAAGTAGGCCACTGAGCGATCTGTCGCTGGCCTACAACAACCCGATGTCCGTGCGTAACGGACCCTTCCCCGTCAAGTACGTGACGAAGAAAAAGAGCAGCGTGTACATCATGCGGCCCGAGAACCTGCGCCACGTCAATACCGGCCCCAGGGCCTACCTCGAGCCGGCCGAACGCAGCCACTGGGTGCCGGAGCCCCACCCCTACAGCCTCGACCACCACAGCCTCTATGACCTGATCGATGTCAACCACGCCATGTTCGATATGGATGAGGTGCTCGACCCGTCCGAAGCGATGACCATGACCATGACGGGGCAACTGATGATCTCGGCTGAGGTCGATGCGCGCGATAAGTGCTTTGCGGCTGGCGCGTTCAACGCTAACTATACCTCTGTGCCGGCTAATAAGTGGGACGCCGACAACGGAGACCCCATCAGCGACCTCAACGACGCGGCACTCCAGGTGCTCATCGGGTGCGGCATGAGGGCCAACGCCGTGCTTCTAGCCGGCAACGTCTGGACGGCGCTGGTGAGCAACCCAAAGATCGTCAACCGCTTCCAGTACGTGCGAGAAGGGGACCTGACGACCGAGCAGTTCGCCGGGCTGTTCACGTGGCTGTCGCCCGAGAACGTCTTCGTCGGTGATATGGTCTTCGATGAAGCAAACGAGGGCGCGGACGCCGATAACGAGCTGATCTGGCAGGATAACTGCCTGGTCTTCCGGAGAGAAGCGGGCATGTCTAACGCCGCGATGAACCAAGCACTGCAGATAGGGTTCGGGCGCTCCTTCGAATACCAGCGTAATCGCTATGTGCGCCAGTACAAGGTCGAGAACCCAGAAGCGGATGCGGTCTATGTGGGGCTGGACTACGACCACAACGTGACCGAACAGAACGCGGGATTCCTGTTCACCGCCGCTGTTAGCTGATAACGCTCCGGCTCGATAAGATACAAGGCCGCGCAATTCTATCTCGATGGTGTCTGGGGAGAGACGTCAGAGGAAGATGGTTGCGCGGCCTTTTTGTATGGAGATGATGACATGGCACTGGCCTTTGGTACGGTCTTCCCATTCCAAAGGGTGACGCTGACGCCTAATGAGCTGGCTACGGGCAGCCTGGCCGATAATCTGGCCACGCCAAGCCTCAGAAGGAAGATGATCACACGGCACGCCGATGAACAACGAGTCTATACGGCCACGATGCTGAAGAGAGGGCGAAACGTGATCGACTTCGTCGGGATCGTGGGCTGTAACCTGCTGGGAGACGCGACGGTGATGCTGCTCAACAATAACAGGATCATCGAAACGCTCATCCTGACGGTCGATGACTCAAGGCGCGTCTTTGTGGCTACGGTCCGGACGAGGAGCGCTGTCGATGAGGTGCGTATCGCGTTCCCGCAAACGGATGAGGGGGGACGGCTGGAGTGCGCCCGAGTGGTGACGGGGAGGCTGGTGGAGCTGAACGCACAACCGGCACGCGTCAATGTGTTTAACTCGCTGCTGGGCTTCGCGCCGACAAGGGAAGGGCTGCAGGATGGAGCCGCCGCCATCGGGGTCTGGAGAACGATGCAGATACAGTGGGAGAAGCTCAGGGATGGACAGCGCGATGAGATTGAAACGGTGGTGCTCGAAGCAGGCGAATATGGGACGGTGATGGTCAATGATGACGATGTGTGGATCTATGGGCAACTGGGGGGAGGACAGGAAGGAGGAGGGGGACTCAATATTGCCGAAGAGAGGTTCTCCAAGCTGATTAATGCGTCCCTGACGATACGAGAAACGCTGGTGGTGTAACCGAGAAGGCCGACAAGGCAAGGGATACCACGGCAACAGATGCGACGGTTGACGCCATGCGTGATGCCTTGACTTGATGGAGACTGTCAAGTATAATTGGTTCGGGTTGGTGGCGACGACGACGGGACGCGTTTAGGGCTTCACTTCCGATAAATTTTTTTCTGACCCGATTTCAGCAATGCTCCGCTCCGCCATGCTCCCGCGTGCTCCCTCTCTTTAAATCCCGTGCTCCCGTTTTAGTTTCCCGCTGCGCCGCGTCTGTTTCTCGCCTGAGCGCAGTGCCACGCTACCGTTGACATTCTTTGCAAAATCACCGATGGCACGAGCCGCTGAAGCCCTCTCCAAAACTTTACTATGAGAAATTTTTTTGACGCGATCATGGCAAATCTGCGTTGATTTCTCGTCTCTCCAAAAATTCCGACAGAAATTTTTTTTGACGCGATTTCTCGTCAAATTTGAACGGTTTTCAAGGCTCTCCGTCGCGAAAACAAGGCTCTCCGTCAAGATTTCACGACGCTCAGCCCCGATTTCGAGGCAAATGATGTGAAAATTGGAAATTGGAGGAGCGTGTAAGCATTTTCCATCAGCGCAGCGCCACATCACCGCCGACTCTCCTTGCAACTGCACCGATGGCGCGAGCCGCTGAAGCCCTCCCGCGAGCCAGCATTACCGCTAAGCCCGTAGGGCACACATCACACGTCGGCGCAGCGGCAAAAGAAGCCCCATCGGGGTGGGGGGAGCAGCGGACGGGGAGGAGGGGAAGGGAAGGGGGAGCAGCGGACTGGGGGGGTGGCCCCCCCGAGAAACGGACAGGAACGCTCGGCAAAGCAAAACCCACACAATCGCAGGAGGCCGAACGCGAGGGGACGGGGGGGGGCAGAGACGGACCCAGCGACCAAGACGGGGCCTCAAGCTGGCAACTCAGGAGCGGGCGGCCAACGCAGCCATCACCGTAAGGAGAGGAGGCGACCACCGTTAGGCATGCACAACAACAGCCCGACGCCGACGCAGACGGACACAGCGCAAAACAACGAACGAGAGGCCGCCACGACCCCACCGTGACCGCAGATCGAACAGTGCCGCCCTTCGGTGCGGAGAGGAAGGACAGGCCGAGCGGGGGAGCGAGCGAAGGCCGAACAGCGCACGGGGCGGGCTGGGACGCACACGGCCCGTCAACCGACGCAGCAGAGCCGCTACAGAATGACGCGGGAAACCAGCGACGATGAGCTGACGATACCGAGACAGGGCAGACGGCACACACCGGACAAGCACACGACGCGCAGACCCCCGCGAACAACATCCAAGCCAGTATCGCGTACGCTCCCGTCACATCGCTGGTGAGCACACGGCCCATCAGAAGAGCACGGGGGGGGGCGAGCAGCGGACGGGGAGGTACCCGGGGGGATGGGGGAGCAGCGCAGTTGGGTGGGCGACAGCCCCCGGACAGGGCGGCCAAGAGAACCGCTATCATACCGACGCGTCAGCCGCCCCCAGCGAAGGCCCGCGAAGCGCTGCCGCAGCGGCG